>QWCL01000169.1_pt1 | contig 43043 bp, 37 predicted proteins | sample 1972551 | NCBI WGS metagenome assembly QWCL01 (sample SAMN09866709, study PRJNA288562) | Human oral metagenome isolate term2_saliva, whole genome shotgun sequencing... | isolation source: mouth | host: Homo sapiens | place: USA: California
GTTAAAGGTAGTCAAAGACACGCCTGCCGTTAGGCGCCAGACATACTAGAACTGCACCTACCCGGCTAAACTTGATACTAGGTTTCTACGTATATTCTCAACTAAACAGGATGGTTTTGATGGCGCAACGCTTTGATGATTCTCGTTCAGGCGGCGATAACCGCAATCAGGGGCGTGGCGGCGACCGCCATAGTGCCGATCGACGTCGTCGAGATGACGCACCGCGCAACCGTTCTGGAGCACGTGACTACCGCAGCGAAGGCCAGCGCGGACACTACCGCAACAATGATGAGCGCAGCCACGACCGTCGCCATGATGGCGAACGCTACGGCGAACGATCCAATGCCCGCTACGGTGAACGTCGTGACGGTGGCCGTAACTGGCGTGATGGTGAGCGTCGCGACGAGCGCCCCCGCCGCGAGGGAGACCGTCGTGATGAGCGTCCGCGCCGCGATGGCGAACGCTCAGACTTCCGTCGTGGCCAGGGCCGTGGTGGCAACCGTAACGGCCGTTTTGACCGTGACCGCCTGCGCGGCGAGCGCCGCAACTCGCGTCCACCCCAGCGTAACCGTGTGCCCGAGCCGGAACTGCCTGAAGACGTTAGCGCCAAGGACCTAGACAGCACTGCCCGCATGGGGTTGCGTGCGCTTAGCCGCCTTAACGCCGAAAACATTGCCCGTCACCTAGTGATGACCCAGCGTCTGCTAGAAACCGACCCGGAAGTCGCTTACGCCCACGCCCGCTACGCCGCCTCACACGCCGGCCGTATCGCTATTGTGCGTGAAGCTGCCGGTATCGCCGCCTACGTGGCCGGACTGTACTCAGAGGCGCTGCGTGAACTGCGCGCCGCCCGTCGCCTCAGCGGTATGGACACCATGTACCGCGCCATGGAAGTTGACTGTGAGCGCGCCCTGGGCCGCCCTGACGCCGCACTGCGCTCAGCCCAGAATGCTCTACAGCTAGACCTGGAAGACGACGAGCGCGCTGAGCTGGCCATTGTGGTCACCGGCATCTACCACGACCAGGGCAATGACGAGCTGGCCCTGATCACCATTGAAGACGCCATCCGTAAGGCTCCCAAGGACACTGAGACCCTACGTCGCCTGCACTCCGTGCGCGCTGACCGCCTAGAAGACCTAGGCCGGGTGCGTGAAGCTGAGGCTATTCGTGAGCGCATTTACGTGCCCGAAGAGCCTGAAGTGGAGCTGTACGACATTGAGGAAGAATCCGCCCCTGAACTGGCCGAAATTGCTCGCCAGCTAGAGGAGCAGAGCCAGGCTGAGGCTGCTGAGCGTCGTCGTGAGGCTGAGAAGCTAGAGGCTGCCCGCCAAAGCGCCGCTGGCGGTGAGGACGGCGAGGCTGGCGCTGCTGCTGAGGGCATCGAGGGTGCCGACGGCGCCGAGGATGCAGATGCCGCCGCTGCTGATAGCGAGGCTGTGGACTCTGCTGTGGGTAGTGAGGCCGACGACGTCGTAGACGCCGTCCAGGACGGGGCGGATGAGGACGCCGCAGTGACTGATGAAGAAGAGCCCGAGGTAGTCGCTGAAGAGAGCGAGCCCGAGGTAACTGAAGCAGCCGACAGCGCTGACGTCGTCGTCGACCCCATTGCCGCCGAGGTAGAGGACGTAATCGAAGGACGCAGCAAATGAGCGCCACCCTGCTGGGCACCACCAAGCCGCTAGTTGAAGAATTTGAACTTGCCCTGCTGGACCTAGATGGGGTGTGCTATTCCGGCGCAGACCCGGTTGTGCACGCCACCGACTCAGTCATGGCGGCCAAAGGCCAGGGGCTACGCACCTGCTTTGTCACCAACAACGCCTCACGCACCCCCGCCCAGGTGGTAGCTAAGCTTGCCGGCTTTGGCATTGAGGCAGATGAGCAGCAGATCTACACCGCCGCCATGGACGCGGTGGCGCTACTAGCTGAGCATGTGCCGGCCCCAGCAACCGTGCTAGTAGTTGGCGGCGCCGGGGTGGAGCAGGCCCTAACCGAGGCTGGATACACCACTACCCGCAGCGCCCTAGACAACCCGGCCGCAGTGGTACAGGGCTATGACCCCAGTGTTGACTGGGCGGCCATGAGTGAAGCCGCCTACGCCATCACTAACGGGGCCCTGCATGTGGCCACCAACCTGGACTCCACCTTGCCTACCGAGCGCGGCTTTGCGCTAGGTAACGGCTCGCTGGTGGCCGCAGTAGTGCACGCCACCGAACGCCAGCCGCTAGCTGCCGGTAAGCCTTTTGCTGGTATCTACATGCGTGCCATCGCCCGTTCCGGCGGCGGCAAAGCCATCGCGGTAGGTGACCGGCTAAACACCGACCACGCCGGGGCACGCCAATCCTCGCTGCCCTCGCTGCACGTACTTACCGGTGTGGCCAGCGCACGCGACGTGCTGCTAGCCCCGCCCCAGTACCGGCCCACCTTCCTGCACACCGACCTGCGCGGTTTGCTTGACCCCCAACCCCAGCCCCAACGCGTCGACGACGGCTGGCAGGTGGGCGACGCCGTCGCCAAGGTAGAAAACGGCGCCGTAACCCTAAGCTTTGACGGTAAAAACGTTGAGCTGGGCGGCCAGAGCGTAACTTTGAGCCTAAACGCCTACCGGGCCGCCGCCGTGGCTGCCTGGGACCTGGCTGATCAGGGCCAAACCCTAATCAACCTGCCAGACATCACGGTTGCAGAAACGCGTTAATGGCTAGGCTGACCCGCTTAGACACCGAGCTGGTACGCCGCCAGCTAGCGCCTTCACGTAACCAGGCTGCCGCGCTTATCAGCGACGGCAAAGTGAAAGTTGACGGTCAGGTAGTTACCAAACCTGCCCGGCAGGTCAACCCGGCGCAAGCCATTTTGGTAAGCCAAGACCAGGGGCCTAACTATGTTTCACGTGGCGCCCACAAACTAGCTGGCGCCCTAGACATTCTGGCTCAGCGCAGGATTGAGGCCACGGTTGCCGGGCGCCAATGCCTTGACGCGGGCGCCTCCACCGGGGGCTTTACCGACGTTTTGCTGCGGCGCGGGGCGGCCCGGGTTACCGCCGCTGACGTGGGTTATGGGCAGCTGGCCTGGTCGCTGCAAAGCAATCCGCGCGTAAACGTCATGGACCGCACTAATGTGCGCACCCTGGCAGCCGGGGACATCACCCCTGCCCCCACCCTGGTGGTTTCGGATCTGTCTTTTATCTCCCTGACCCTGGTGCTACCGGCGCTGGTGGCAGTGGCCGACGCCGCCGCTGACTTCCTGCTAATGGTTAAGCCCCAGTTTGAGGTAGGTAAAGAACTTATCGGACACGGTGGGGTGGTGCGTGACGTGCGCCTACACGCCCAGGCCATCACCAAGGTGGCCACCTGTGCGTTAGAGCTAGGTTTAAGCATTGAGGCCGTGGCTCCCTCACCACTGCCTGGGCCGGCCGGAAACGTCGAGTACTTCCTGTATATGCACGCTGGCGCTGAAAACTCCTTGACCGCTGATAACTTACAAGCTGAGATAGAAGCAGCCATAATTTCAGGTCCGGCTGGAAAAGGCGCGAAGGCTAAACTTCGCCGCTAAGCCAAGATAGGGGAGGAAGATTTTGGCCGCTGCGCGCACAACCTCACCGCGTAGAGTTTTGGTGCTCGAAATGAATCGAGCCCTACCTCCATCAACTATCCGCAGCCCGCGTGAACCCTCTAGCTCGCAGCTAGACACTGTCTCTAAGGCTTTGGTTAAACATGGGGTGCAGGTGCTGCGCAAACGCAGCCAAGCTAAACAGGCCCAGGCCATTGTGGTGCTGGGAGGCGACGGCACTATCTTGTCTGCCGCCGAGATTGCGCGCGAATACGACATTCCACTGCTGGGGATCAACACGGGTCACGTAGGTTTCTTGGCTCAAGCTGAGCCTGCTGAAATGCTTGACGCCATTGAATCTCTATCTGAAGGTGACTACACGGTAGAGCCACGCATGACCCTGGCGGTATCTGTGCGCCAACCCAACGGGGACACCAGCCACGGCTGGGCTCTTAACGAAGCAGCCTTGGAGCGGCGTGACCGGGCGCATATGGCCGAAATTTCTTTAGGTATTGATGGCCACGCCGTCTCCTCATTTGGCTGTGACGGCCTGATAACCGCCACCCCCACCGGCTCAACCGCCTACGCCTTTAGCTGTGGTGGGCCAGTGGTGTGGCCAGACACCCAAGCCATGCTGGTGGTGCCGGTGGCCGCCCACGCTCTGTTCACCCGGCCTCTAGTAATTGGCCCGCATTCACGCCTGGAAGTGCAGGTACAGTGGTGTGGCGATTATCCTTGTGAAATCTGGTGCGACGGGCGCCGTTCCATAACGGCTCCAGCTGGCTCAACAGTGAGTGTGAGCGTGGCGCAGCGCCCAGTGAAATTGATCCGTATTGGCCAGATGCCCTTCTCGGCGCGTCTGGTAGCTAAATTCGAGCTGCCCGTGCGCGGCTGGCGTGAATCTAAGAGTCATTAATGATTGAAACTATTTCCATAGAAAACCTTGGTGTTATCGCCCAAGCTGAACTGCCGTTAGGTCCGGGACTAACCGCCCTAACCGGTGAGACTGGCGCAGGTAAAACCATGGTGCTCACCTCCCTGAAACTATTGTTGGGCAGCAAAGCTGACCCGGCGATTGTGCGCGCGGGCACCCAGCGTTGCGTGGTTGAGGGGGCCTTTGCTTTAGAAGAAGACGCCAAGTGCATCCAAATCGCTCAGGAAGCCGGCTGCGAAATTGAAGATGACCTGCTGCTAGCCTCCCGGGTGGTACCTGCAACTGGTCGCTCGCGTGCACACCTAGGGGGCCGCGCCGTACCTGCCTCGGTACTTGGCCAGGTAGGTAGTCGCTTAGTGTCTATCCATGGGCAAGCTGACCAGCTGCGCCTGCGTACCGCCGCCGCACAACGCCGCGCCCTGGACGCCGTCGGAGGTAGCGAGCATGAACAGCTGTGCCGCCAATACAGCAGCTGCTACCGCGCCTGGAACCAGGCCCGCCAAGACCTAGAAACCTGGCGTGAACAGGCCCTGGCTCGTGAAGGCGAAATTGCTGGCCTGCGCCACGCCCTCGAACAGCTAGAAGCCCTAGACCCCAAGCCGGGGGAGGACCAGGCCCTAGCTGAAGAAGCCTCCCGCCTAGAAAACCTAGACCTGCTGCGTAGTGGGGCCGCCCAGGCCGCCAACGCCATTAGTGGAGATGAGCTTAACGACGACGTCGCTAACGTTATCGCGCTAGTTTCCGTGGCCCGCCGCTCACTAGAAAACGCTGCCGACCACGACTCGCGCCTAGCCTCCCTAATGCCCCGTCTTAACGAAGTGGCAGCTTTAACCAGTGACCTAGCCATGGAGCTAACCGACTACCTATCTGACCTAGACGCCGACCCTGACCGCCTCGCCTGGGTGCATGAGCGGCGCGAACAGCTACGGCGCGGCTGCCTAGAAATTGGCGGGCTGGGCCAAGTATTTGCCAATGTCGATGAGCTACTAGCTTTTGGCCAGCACTCCGCCGCCCGCCTAGCTCAACTAGATGGGCCGCTAGATCGTGAAGCAGAGCTAGCAGCTGAAGTTGAGCGCACTGGTAAAGAACTAAAAACTGTTGCCAAACGCCTAAGCCAAGCCCGCACTAAACTCGCCAAGCTACTAAGCCAGCAGGTCAGCGCCGAGCTGGAGGGTTTAATGATGCGTGGGGCTAAGCTGCAAGTACGGCTTAACCCGTTAGAGCAGCCCGGCCCTACCGGCATGGAAGAAGTAGAGCTGCTGCTACGCGCCCACCCTGGCGCGGCGGCACTACCGCTAGAAAAAGGCGCCAGTGGCGGTGAACTAAGCCGTATCATGCTGGCCTTGGAAGTGGTTCTGGCACAGCACACCGCCACCAAACGCCACACCTTCGTCTTTGACGAAATTGACGCCGGTGTTGGTGGGCGCGCCGCCGTAGAAATCGGCCGTCGCTTAGCTGCCCTGGCCCGTCACCATCAGGTGATTGTGGTTACGCACCTAGCGCAAGTAGCCGCCTGGGCCCAAACCCAACTGGTTGTAGTCAAACAGGTGGGACAAGCCAGTAATGAAGCCACAACCACCGCCGTCGAGACCGTAAGCGGACCTGAGCGAGTGCGGGAATTGGCGCGAATGCTATCAGGACAAAGTGACTCACAAACGGCTTTACGCCACGCCGAGGAGTTACTTGAACAAGCGAACATGGCACAATCGAAACTGTGAAGCTACCCTTCCGTAAAAATGCAGCGTCCACCGCAGACCTATCACAGGGTCGAGTGCGGGTAGATACGCGTACCAAGAATCTAACCAAACGCCTACAACCAGGCGAAATTGCCGTCATCGACCACGGCGACCTAGACCGGGTAGCCGCCGAAGCCCTGGTGGAATGCCAGGTGCGGGCAGTTCTTAACGCCTCGCCGTCGGTGTCAGGGCGTTACCCCAACCTAGGCCCAGACGTGCTGCTAGACAACGGCATTGTGCTAATTGACGGCCTAGGCCCAGACATCATGACCCTGCATGAGGGCAGCCAAATACGCATTGAGGAAGACGGCCAGGTTTTCTCCAAATCCGGCAAGCTAATCGCCCAGGGCACGCTACAAACCAAGGAAAGCGTAGCCCAGCTAATGGACCAAGCCCGCCAGGGCTTATCGCACCAGTTGGAAGCCTTCGCCGCCAACACCATGGACTATATGAAGCAGGAACGTGACCTGCTGCTAAACGACGTGGGTATGCCTGAGCTACGCACCAACTTCTCTGGCAAACATGTGCTGGTAGTGGTGCGTGGCTACAGCTACAAAGAAGACCTAAAGGCGCTACGCTCCTACATTCGCGAATATCGCCCCATCATCGTTGGTGTAGACGGCGGCGCTGACGCGGTTATGGAAATTGGTTTCAAACCCGACCTGGTAGTTGGGGATATGGACTCAGTTTCCGACAAGGCCCTAAAGAGCGGCGCCGAGATTATTGTGCACGCCTACCGTGACGGGCGCGCCCCAGGGCTATCTCGGGTAGAAGAACTAGGGGTAGAGCACACTGTCTTTGCCGCCACCGGCACCAGTGAAGACATCGCCATGCTGATCGCCGATTCTGGCGGCGCCCAGCTGATCGTGGCGGTGGGCACCCACGTAACCTTGCTGGAATTTTTAGACAAGGGCCGTGAAGGTATGAGCTCCACCTTCCTAACCCGCCTTAAGGTAGGCTCCAAACTAATTGACGCCAAGGGCGTTTCGCAGATCTACCACACCCGCGTCTCTAACTGGCAAATTATGTTGCTGGCACTAGCTGGACTACTAGCCATTTTCGCGGCGCTATACGCTACACCTGCTGGTCAGACCCTATTAGGGCTGCTGGCGGCCGGTATTGATGACATGGTTGATACCGTGCGCTCATGGGTTGGCCTACGCCCCACCACCCCCAATATTTAAGGACTACTGCCATGATTGACTTTCGCTACCACCTAGTTTCTTTGATCGCGGTGTTCATGGCGCTAGCTGTCGGCGTGGTGTTGGGGGCCGGCCCCTTGCAGGGCACGCTCGGCAGTGCGCTATCTGACCAGGTCACCCAGCTACGTGCAGACCGCAACAACCTCTCACGTAACCTGGAAACCACCCAGAAAGCCGTCAACGACCGCGACAGCTACATCAGCGCCAGCTCCAAGACCCTACTGGCAGGGTCTTTGTCTGGGCAGCGAGTGGCTGTGGTGAGCCTGCCGGGAGCCAACAGCGACGACGTCGACGCTACCGTAAGCGCCCTGACCAACGCCGGCGCCACCATCAGCGCCCGCGTAAGCCTAACCGACGCCTGGGTGAGCAAGAGCCGCGAAACTTTCCGCTCCACCTACGCCGCCCAGTTCGCCAGCTACCTGCCTGGCACCGTTAAGGCCGCCAGCGGCAACGAACTGCTGGGTCAGGGTCTAGCCGTAGCCCTAACCAGCCCCGAATCCCAGGGCTCAAACCTGCAGGATCTACTCACCGCCTCTGAAAACCCCCTGATCAAGGTGGAAAGCAAGGACGGTGTCGCCGGGCGCATTGTGGTAGTAGGCCCGCGTTCAGTTGACCCCAAGAGCGTCAACTCCACTGAGGCTTCAGCCCAAAACACCAACTGGCTCACCGCTCTGCGTGGAGTCAGCTCCGTGGCCCCCACCGTGCTAGAGGGCGCTGCTAGCAGCGATACAGACCTAGTTTCAGCCGCCCGCAGTGCCGGCACCACCCTAACCACCGTGGACAGTGTGGGCTCAGCCCCTGCCGCAGTTACCTCCGCCCTGGCCCTGGCCAACGCCAAGGCAGCCACCAAAGCCGCCTACGGTTTCGCCGCTAACGCCGACGGCCTCATGCCCGGCGTGGCCAAGTAGTAGCCAAGTAAAACAGGAGCAACAGGAGCTAGCCTTATGCGCCTTAGTATCAGCCCCCGGCAGCTGCCCGTAGTAGGCGCCGGCATCGGGGTATGCGCCGGCCTTGGTTATGTGCTGCGCCGCAAACGCATTAAAGCCAGCCAATGGGAACGCACTAATTTCCACGGCGTAACCGTGAGCCTACGCGGAGGCGTGGCCATGGCCGGTGCCAGCGTGGCTAGCGCCGCCGTGGCCAGCGCGCTCAGCGACCAGCCCCGCGCCGCCCTGGGTGGGGCCGTAGCCGCCTTAGGTGGGGCTGTAGCCGGCTATATCGACGACGTCGACCAAGGCGCCCACGACGGCGGCAAGGTAGCTAAAGGACTCAAAGGCCACCTAGGCGCCCTAGCTCACGGGCAAGTAACTACCGGCGTAATCAAAATCGCTGGAATTGGCGCTAGCGCGCTCGCGGCAAGCGCCCTGGTAGGTTCCAAAGCCACCAGCGTGAGCGGGAAAGCAGCGGACCTGGCGCTAAATACGGTGCTGATTGCGGGCACCGCTAACCTAGCCAACCTGCTGGATCTGCGCCCGGGGCGGGCCCTTAAAGCCACCGTGCTGGTGGCTACGCCGCTAAGCTACTTCAGCTGCGCCGCCGCAAAGGCCCCGGCCTCGGGGGCGTCAGGGGCGGCGTCGGCCACGCCAGCTGCGCCGGCTTCAGCCTCAGGGGCTAGCGCCCAGCGTTTGCTGGCTAGCGGGCTTAACGCCGCCGCTATCACTGCCCTGGTGGAAGACCTACAAGAAACCACCATGCTGGGAGACACCGGCGCCAACGCTGCCGGCGCCCTGCTGGGTACCTCCCTGGCAGCCAATGACTCCTGGAAATTGCGTCTGGGGACCGCCCTGGGCGTGGTGGGTTTGATTTTGGCTTCTGAGAAAGTCTCGTTTTCTAAGGTGATTGCCGCCAACCCGGCCCTGAACTGGCTTGACCAGCTATGGCGTCGCCCGCTGTAAAATCTTACGGCGCCCACCCGGAGGATGAAGGCCTCACTTCTGCTAATCAAGGCGCTAAGACCGGTGCCTCCCTGGGGGCTAAAGCAGGCCAGGTAGGTACCTTCACCCTAGCCTCGCGACTGCTGGGATTTTTGCGCTGGGTAGTGCAGGCCGCCACGGTTGGCTCTGGCGCTATGGCCGGGGCCTACAGCTCCGCCAATCAGATCCCCAACGTGTTTTACGAGGTGGTGGTGGGTGGAGCCCTAGCTGGCACGGTAGTGCCCCTGCTGGCCGGCGCTATTGCCCACGGTAAACGCGAAAAGGTACGTGAGACTGCTAGTGGCCTGCTGGGTTTAACCCTGGCGGTGCTGGTGCCCCTGGCAGTGTTGATGGCGCTATTTGCTGAGCCCCTGGCGCAGCTGCTGGTCACCAGCGACACTCGCATGGGGGCCGATAAGGCCGCAATCACCTACTGGGGTGGCAGCCACCAGCTAGTGGTGGCGTTTTTGCGCATGTTTGCCCTGCAAATCCCGCTTTACGGCTTGGGTGTGGTGCTCACCGGCGTGCTGCAGGCTTACAACCGTTTCACCTGGCCGGCGCTGGCCCCGATTTTTTCCAGCCTGGTAGTGATGCTCACCTATGGCATCTATGGCGCACTTATAGATGCAGGCCAATACGCTCAGGCGGTGCTTGTCCTGGGGTGGGGTACAACTGCGGGCGTGGCCGCGCTGAGCTTGCCGCTGCTGTGGCCGGTGCATCGCCTGGGGCTGGGACTGCGTGCGCGCCTGCGCCTGCCTGCGGGTACTTTCACCCAGCTGCGCTCACTGGCCGGGGCGGGAATTGCAGCCCTGATTGCCCAGCAGATAAGCGTGCTCACAGTGGTGGCGGTGGCGCGCCGCTACGGCAGCGCCGGCACGATCGCTATCTACCAGTACACCCAGGCTATTTACGTTTTGCCCTATGCAGTGCTCGCCGTGCCCCTGGCCACGGTGGTATATCCGCAGCTGGCGGCCCGTTTGGCGAGTAAGCATGTTTCACGTGAGACAAAGGATTTAATCGCTAACTCCACAGCTTTGGTTACTTTGGCGGCCTGCGTTGGTGCGGGGGCTTTGATGCTGGGGGCGCCGGTGGCCCAGCAGGTTTTTGGGCTGATCACCACGGTGGACTATATGGGGGCCGCGCTGGTGGCTTTCGCCCCGGGCCTGGTGGGTTACGCCCTGATTTATCAGCTCACCCGGGTGCTGTATGTGCTCGACGCCGCCCGTAGCGCCGCCCTGGCTACTTGCCTGGGTTGGTTGGTGGTGGCCGGTGCCAGCTGGGTATTTAGCGCTAACGCTAAAGGCGCAGCGGTGCTGGTGTATTTGGGGGCTGCCTCCTCAGCTGGTATGAGCCTGGCTGGGGTGGCGTTAGCGCTGGTGTTAGCGCGCCGGGTAGGGGCTAGGGCCTTGGTGCCCAGCTTGAAAATAGTGGCGCTGTATCTGGTGGTGAGCGTGCCGGCATTAGCACTAGCGCAGCTACTTGACCCCACTAGTGCGCTAGGAATAGTGGGCTTGTTAGCTTTGGCTTTAGCCGTAGCTGGCGTTATAGCCCTAGGTGGGGTCCGTTTGGTGCCCCAAAGCATTAAGGTGTTGCGCTCACGTAAAGCGCTGGCCAAGACTGAGCAGGAGTGAGCATGACGCGCGTTTTAGAGTTAAGTGCCCAGGCCGCCGGGGGAGTGCGCGCACATATCCGCCAGGTGTCCCAGCTACTGGCTAAAGACGGCCATCAGGTTTTGCTGGCGGGACCTAGCAATGTCATCTCGCCGGCCGACGGCGCTGTGGGTGGTGCTTGCCTGCACACTTACCAAATCGATATTGGCGCCCGCCCCTCAGGCGCTGACTTAAAAGCGCTGCGCCAACTAAAACAGTTGGCCGCTACCACGCAGGTAATTCACGCCCACGGCCTGCGCGCCGGAGCTTTAGCGGTGCTGGCCGCTAAGCGTCTACCTGCCGCCAAGCGCCCGCGCGTAGTGGTGACCCTACATAACTTGCCGGTAGGCTCAGCCCCCACCCGCCTGGTAGGCAAGGCCCTGCACCTAGTGGTGGTTAAAGGCGCTGACTATGTGCTCACCGTCAGCCCAGATCTACTCGAAAAAGCTAAACAGCTAGGCCTAAAGACAGGGGAAATTGCGGTTGTACCCGCCCCGGCGCGCGGCTGCGCGGACTGCCGCTGCATGGATCGCGCCGCCCAGTCAGAAATCAGCCAGGCCAGTGCGCAGAGTTTAGACGCCGGCTCTGGTGTTGGCACTGGCTCTGGTGTTGGCACTGGCTCTGGTGTTGGCACCGGTTCTAGTTATGGCGCCAGCTCTGCGGCTAGCTCCGAAGCGGCGCCGTGCCTGCTTACCATTGCCCGCCTGGCTCCCCAAAAAGGCTTAGACCTGCTGCTAGAAGCAGCCACCCTAATCAAACAACGCGGCATTGACTTCACCTGGCTAGTGGCGGGAGACGGCCCCCTTAAAGCGCAACTAAACCAGCAAATTGCCGCCGCCGACCTACCCGTCAAGCTGCTGGGGCGCCGTGAAGACATTGGCGCTCTGCTGTCCCAAGCTGATGTGGTGGTGCAAACCTCTTACTGGGAAGGTCAGCCCCTAACTCTGCGTGAAGCCATGCAAGCGGGCCGCGCTATTGTGGCCACCGATGTTGGCGGCAGCGCCTACACTTTGGCCGGCTGTGGCCAGCTGGTAGAGCCCCAGGCAGGTCCGCTAGCCGACGCCGTCGTCGCCATAATCAGCGACCCTAAGCGGCGCGAAACCCTAGAAGCAGCCTCACGCGCCGCCGTCGCCAAAATCCCTGGGGAAACACAGCTACGTGAGCAACTAGACCGGGTCCTGGCGCTTTAGTGACCGCTGTAGGGGAGTAGGCTGGAAGTCCGTGATAGATGCATACGGAAACCACGGCCACGTAACTCGACACATTTTTGTAACCGGAGGCGTAGTTTCCTCCCTCGGTAAAGGGCTAACCGCCTCCAGTCTGGGGCGACTGCTACGCTCACGCGGACTAAGCGTGGCCATGCAAAAACTAGACCCCTACATCAACGTAGACCCGGGCACCATGAACCCCTTCCAGCACGGCGAGGTGTTCGTAACTGAAGACGGCGCCGAAACCGACCTAGACATTGGTCACTATGAGCGCTTCTTGGATGTAAACCTATCGGGTAAAGCCAACGCCACCACCGGGCAGGTCTACTCAAACGTAATTGCTAAAGAACGTCGCGGTGAATACCTAGGCGACACGGTGCAGGTCATCCCGCATATCACCGACGAAATCAAGCGCGTGATGCGCGCCCAGGCTGAGCCTGACAGTGACGGCAACGCCCCCGACGTAATCATCACCGAAATCGGCGGAACCGTTGGTGACATTGAATCCCAGCCCTTCCTAGAAGCCGCCCGGCAGGTACGCGCCGACATTGGCCGCGCCAACGTGGCTTTCGTGCACGTATCGCTGATCCCCTTCCTGCCCGCCGCCGGCGAGCTCAAAACCAAGCCCACCCAGCACTCGGTGGCGGCCCTGCGCAATATTGGTATCCAGCCAGATGCGCTGGTGCTACGCACTGACCGGCCCTTGCCTGAAGGCATCAAAGGCAAAGTGGCGCTCATGTGCGACGTAGAGCGCGAAGCCGTAATTGAATGTAAAGACGCCGCCTCCATTTACGAAGTTCCCCCCACCTTGCACCGTGAGGGCCTAGATGCCTTCCTGGTGCAGCGCCTGGGGCTAACCTTCCGTGACGTGGACTGGCGCGAATGGAATGCGCTGCTAGAGCGGGTGCACTCGCCTAAGTACCGCGTTGAGGTGGCGCTGGTTGGTAAGTACGTGGATCTGCACGACGCCTACCTGTCCGTCTCTGAAGCTATTAAGCACGGCGGTTTTGCCAACAACGCCCATGTGGATATCCGCTGGGTGGCCTCTGACCAGTGCGAAACCCCTAACGGTGCGCAGCTGGCCCTGGCCGGGGTGGACGCCATTGTGGTACCCGGCGGTTTTGGGGTGCGCGGCATTGAAGGCAAGCTGGGGGCACTGCGGTGGGCCCGTGAACACGGCGTGCCCACCTTGGGTATCTGCCTGGGCCTACAGTGCATGGTGATTGAAGCTGCCCGTAACCTGCTGGGGTTAAAAGCTGCCGCTTCCACTGAGATGGAAAGCGAAACCCCTGACCCGGTGGTTACCACCATGAACTCACAGCGTGAATTTGTGGAAGGTGAAGGCGACCTGGGTGGCACTATGCGCCTGGGGGCTTACCCGGCTAAGCTCACCGCCGGCTCAGTGGTGGCCCAAGCCTATGGCACCTGTGAGGTTAGCGAGCGTCACCGTCACCGCTACGAGGTCAACAATGACTACCGCGAGCGCCTAGAATCTGTGGGCTTGCACGTGTGTGGTACCTCGCCGGATGGTAGTTTGGTGGAGTTCGTGGAGCTGGATTCTAAGCTTCACCCCTACTATGTGGCCACGCAGGCTCACCCTGAGTTTAAGTCTCGCCCCACTAAGGCTCACCCGTTGTTTGCGGGCTTGGTTAAGGCGGCTTTGGCTCGGCGTAGTGAGGTTTTTGCTTCGCCTAAGGCTCACTCACTGCCGCGTGAGGCTAGCTTGCAGGCGCGTGAGGCGGCCGCAGCTAAAAATGGAGAGGAACGCTGATGCAGTTGCGTGATGAGCGCGATCTTAGTCGGGAGCTGGTAAGTCACCAGCGTATGTGGTCTGGGCCGGTGTTTGCTTTGGATGCGGACACGTTGCGTCTAGAGCCGGGTGCGGATCCGATTGGGCGCCAGTATTTGGCGCATCATGGGGCTGTGGCGGTGGTGGCTTTGCGTGAGGGTGAGGATTCTTCTCAGATCGACGGCGCCCCTGAAGTGCTTATGATCCGCCAGTATCGTCACCCGGTGCGCGCTAACCTATGGGAGTTGCCGGCGGGTTTGATGGATCATGCGGGTGAGTCTGCTTTGGTGGCGGCTGAGCGTGAGCTGCGTGAAGAGACTGACATGGAGGCGCTCACTTGGCACACCTTGGTGGATGTGTTTTCTTCGGCTGGCTGTTTGACTGAGTCGCTGCGAGTGCTGCTAGCGCGGGATTTGCGTCGCGTGGAGCGTAACGATTTTGTGCGCGAAGATGAGGAAGCTGATTTGCGTCCCACCTGGGTGCCTTTGGCGCAGGTGGTGAATGCGGCGTTAGCTGGCCAGATTCATAATGCGGCGGCGGTGGCTGGCTTGCTGGCTACGGAGCGGATGCGTGCAAAGGGCTGGCAGGGGCTGCGTAGTGCGGATGCGCCGTGGCTGCGGGCTCCTTATGGCTTTGAGGTTGAGCCTGAGCTTTAAGCTGTTAGCTAGCTGTTTGGCGCTGTAACTGGGGCGGGGTTGCTAGGGTGGAAAGTATGAATGATTTTTCTGCTTTGGCAGCCTCGCGCCGTTCTGTGCGGGCTTATTTGGATAAGCCGGTTAGCGCTGAGGATTTACGCGCTATTCTCGACGACGCCGCTAGTGCCCCCAGCTGGTCTAATACGCGTGCTTTCCGGGTGGCTATTGCGCAGGGGGAGCAGGCGCAGCGCCTGCGCAAGGATTATGTGGAGCGTTTCGATAAGACGCTAGATATTCAGCATCACAAAGCTATGGCTGGCGCTAAGGCGGCGCTGCGTGGGGATTTGCCTGATGGGGATTTCCCGGTGTGGAAGCCTTACCCCAGCGAGCTGCGCCCGGCCCAGGTTGAGGTGGCTAAGCTGCTGTATGGGGCTTATGGGGTGGAGCGCTCTGATCATGCTGGGCGCGACGCCGCTAATAGGCGTAATGTGACTGCGTTTGATGCGCCGGTGATGGGTTTTGTGTTTGTTCACGAAAAGATGCTGCCTTGGTCGGCTATGGATGCGGGTTTGATGTTGCAGACCTTGTTCTTGTCGGCTAAGTCGCGTGGGATTGATTCGTGTGCGATTGGGATTTTGTCTACTTGGCGTGCCCCGGTGGAGGCTGAGTTTGAGATTCCTGAGCATTACAAGCTGATTACTGGTTTTGCTTTGGGCTATCGCGATCCGCAGGCTCCTATTAATGCCATGGCGGCTCCGCGCCCTGCGATTGAGCTATTGCCGTCTAAAAATTGATTTGTGCGGCCTAATTGGCTGCCTCATGGGCTTACGTCACCTGCCGGCAGGTGGTGGCGTAAGCCCTACTTATTTAAGGACATAGGTCCTTATCTGCTACGCTCGCTGCTAGCCGAATGTGGCCAAGTGTTCAACTTGGGTTTGGGTGGGCTTAGGGGAGTGGCTAAAGCGTGAAATTGTGCAGGTAAACCTAAGTTAGGTTGAGCAAAGTTGGCGTGTTTCCGCTCTCAACAAAGCGGTTTTAGTATTTATGCAAGCCTAATCTTCGCTATTGTTGTCGGTGCCAGGTATGCTGGAAGCAACCAGGATATATGGCATCCCTAAGTTAGTTGCGGGCGATGCGTAAAGGAGGACCAATGAACTACGGCGACGACGCCGGCACTAGGGCTAAAGTCCTTGATCTCATTGTTGAGAAGGGGCCTATTACAGCCGCCCAGCTCGCGCGCGTACTTTCACTAACTCCAGCCGCAATTAGACGTCATATCACCGCCCTAGAAAACACCGGTCAGATTGAAGTCCATGACCGTCTAGCGGCAGGTAGACGCGGACGCGGGCGCCCCGCACGCCACTATGTAGCCACCGCAGCCGCCCGCACCAACCTCCAAGAAGGTTACTCAGAACTTGCTAGTCGGGCCCTTTCCTACCTCTCCCAAATCGCTGGCGAAGATGCGGTAGATTCCTTTGCCGCAGCTCGCGGGCGAGAGTTAGAGCGGCGCTACAGCGGCGTCGTCGAGAGCGTAGGCAAAGACCCGGCAGCACGCGCACGCGCCCTAGCGGACGCGCTTAGCGCTGACGGATACGCAGCCACCGTTCGTGAAATCGGGGACGGTACCTTTGCGGTCCAACTGTGCCAAGGCCACTGCCCGGTACGCGAGGTAGCCGGCAAATTTAATGAATTATGCGACGCGGAGACCGCTGCGTTCTCCAGGCTACTAGGAGTGCCGGTACAAAGACTGGCCACCCTAGCGGGCGGAGAACATGTGTGCACCACCCATGTGCCACTAGCGATGCCTACCGTGCGCGCCAGGGCCATCAGGCACCCACAGGAGCCTGCAAACTTACGCAGGCAAAAGGAAGGACAACGATGACAAGTACCACGAATGAGGCACAACGTAGCGACGAGGAGATCATTGCGTCTATCTCCACGTCCTACGACTACGGGTGGCATGACTCGGACGCCGCCGGCCAAAGTGCCAAGCGTGGACTGGACGAGCAGGTGGTACGAGACATCTCGGCCATCAAGCAAGAACCGCAATGGATGCTCGAACGCCGCCTGAAGGCATATGAAATTTTTGCGCGCAAACCCATGCCCACCTGGGGTATCGACCTATCCCAGCTAGACATGGATCAGGTCAAGTACTATGTGCGCTCCACTGAGCGTCCCACCAACAGCTGGGACGACCTGCCCGAAGACATCAAAAACACCTACGACCGTCTAGGCATCCCCCAGGCCGAACACGAGCGTCTGGTGGCTGGTGTGGCCGCGCAGTACGAATCTGAAGTGGTTTACAACCAGATCCGTGGCGACCTAGAAGAACAGGGCGTTATCTTCGTCGACACCGACACCGCCCTAAAGAAGTACCCCGAGCTGTTCAAGGAATACTTCGGCACCGTAGTTCCCGCCGGCGACAACAAGTTCGCCGCCCTGAACACCGCCGTATGGTCAGGTGGCTCCTTCATCTACGTGCCCCCGGGTGTACATGTAGAAATCCCTTTGCAGGCCTACTTCCGTATCAACACCGAAAACATGGGCCAGTTCGAGCGCACCCTAATCATCGCCGACGAGGGCTCATACGTGCACTACGTAGAAGGCTGCACCGCCCCCATCTACTCCACCGACTCGCTGCACTCAGCCATCGTGGAAATCGTGGTCAAGAAGAACGCCCGCGTTCGCTACACCACCATCCAAAACTGGTCTAACAACGTCTACAACCTAGTCACCCAGCGCGCCACCTGCGAAGAAGGCGCCACCATGGAATGGGTAGACGGCAACATCGGCTCCAAGCGCAACATGAAGTACCCGGCAGTATTCCTGCTCGGCCCCCACGCGCGCGGTGAAGCCCTCTCCATCGCCTTCGCCGGCGAAGACCAGCACCAAGACACCGGCGCCAAGATGGTACACATGGCGCCCTACACCTCCAGCCACATTGTCTCTAAGTCCATCTCCCGTAACGGTGGACGCAGCGCCTACCGTGGCCTGGTAAAAATCATGCCCAACGCGCATCACTCCAAGTCCAACGTGCTCTGTGACGCGCTACTAATCGACGAAATCAGCCGTTCAGACACCTACCCCTACGTTGATGTACGCAACGACGAGGTAGAAATGGGCCACGAAGCCACCGTCTCCAAGGTAAGCGCAGACCAGCTGTTCTACCTGATGCAGCGCGGGCTAACCGAAACCGAAGCCATGGCCACCATCGTGCGTGGCTTCGTCGAGCCCATTGCCCGTGAGCTACCCATGGAATACGCCCTGGAACTCAACCGTCTAATCGAGCTACAGATGGAAAACTCGGTCGGCTGACCGCGAGGAGAAGAAAATGAGTCAAAACCTAGCAACCGACCATTCCCAAGCCAAGCTCGTCGGGGCCCACTCACACGGCGGCCCGCGTTACGTCTCCAGCCGCGCAGACCGCAAAACCTCCTTCGACCTAGCGGATTTCCCGATCCCCACCAAGGAAGAAGAATGGCGTTTCACTCCGCGCAAACGTTTTGCCCCGCTATTTGACCTAGAGGCCGTCAGCGCCGCCAAAGACCAGGTAAAGGTAGCCACCAACCAGGTTGAAGGCATCAGCGTGCAAAACGTTGAGCGCACCGATGAGTGCCTAGGCCAGGTAGGCCAGCCCGGCGACCGCGCCTCCGCAGTAGCCTGGAACGGTTTCAACCAAGCCACCGTGGTAACCATTGGCGCCGGCGTTCAGGCAACACAGGCCCTGGTAGTGGAAATTACCGGCCAGGCTAAAGACGCCGACGACGCCGCCGCTCACCCCAGCGCCGGACACCTACGCATCATCGCTGAAACTGGCTCCAAAGCCACCGTGGTGCTCTCCCACAAAGGCATGGCCTACTACACCCAGGGCGTCGAAGTTAGCGTAGCCCCCGACGCTGAGCTAACCCTGGTCACCAACCAGGAATGGGACGACCACGCCCTACACGCCAGCCAACACCGTGTCGAGGTAGGCGCCAACGCCACCCTCAAACACGTAGTGGTCTCCCTAGGCGGCGACGTACGCATCAGCCCCGAACTGGGCTTTAGCGGCGAAGGCGGACACATCGACGCCTACGGCGTGTACTTCACCGACGCCGGACAGCACCAAGAACACCGCCCCTACGTGGCCCACACCGAGCCCCACTGCTACTCGCGCGTCACCTACAAGGGCGCCCTACAGGGTAAAGACGCTCACGCCGTGTGGGTAGGCGACTGCCTCATCGGCCGCCACGCCCGTGGCACCGACACCTACGAACTCAACCGCAACCTGGTACTAACCACCGGGGCCAAGGCTGATTCAGTACCCAACCTGGAAATCGAAAACGGCCAGATCGAAGGCGCCGGTCACGCCAGCGCCACCGGCCGTTTCGACGACGAGCAGCTGTTCTACCTGCGCGCTCGCGGTATTCCCGAGATTGAGGCCCGCCGCCTGGTGGTGCTGGGCTTCTTCAACGAAATCGTGGCCGAAATTGCCGTGCCCGAGGTGGAAGAACGCTTGATGAGCGCCATCGAAGCAGAACTTGAAGTCAACGGGCTGCTGGAAGCCTGAGCCAATCAAATAAGTTAAGGAAAAAGACGTGAGCACCCTAGAAATCAAGAACCTACACGTACAGGTAGAAACCAACGACGGCCCCAAGCAGATTCTGCGCGGCGTAAACCTAACTGTTGGCTCCAACGAGGTACACGCCATCATGGGCCCCAACGGCTCAGGTAAGTCCACCCTGGCTTACTCCATTGCCGGTCACCCCGCCTATGAGGTTACCGAAGGCGAAGTACTGCTCGACGGCGAAAACCTGCTGGACATGAGCGTGGACGAGCGCGCCCGCGCCGGCCTGTTCCTGGCCATGCAGTACCCGGTGGAGGTACCCGGCGTAAGCGTGGCCAACTTCCTGCGCACCGCCAAGACCGCCATGGACGGCCAGGCCCCCAAGGTCCGCCAGTGGATCAGCGAAGTTAACGCCGCCATGGAGCGCCTACGCATGGACCCCGCCTTCGCCCAGCGTGACGTGAACGCCGGCTTCTCCGGTGGTGAGAAGAAGCGCTTTGAAATCTTGCAGATGGAACTGCTGCGCCCGCGCTTTGCCGTGCTTGACGAAACCGACTCTGGTTTGGACGTTGACGCGCTACGTATCGTCTCTGAAGGCGTCAACCGCCTACACGACGACTCCGAGGCCGGCTTCCTGCTGATCACCCACTACACCCGTATTTTGCGCTACATCAAGCCTGACTACGTGCACGTGTTTGTTAACGGCCGCGTGGCTGAGCAAGGTGGCCCCGAGCTGGCCGACCGTCTTGAAGAAGAAGGCTACGACCGCTTCTTGAAGTAACCTACTAGCTGCTTAGCCAGCGCGTAGGCGTAAAGCTCCTAGCTGGCGTGGTTGGATAGGCCAACTGGGCTATCCAACCACGCCGCCACCGGCTAGGTGCACACAAATTTAACCGGCCCGCCGCAGCTTCAAGCTACGGCGGGCATAGACCTAAGAAGTTAAGAATCCTCATGACGCAATTAACTGGAATTGGTATCGCTGCACGCGACAATGTGGCGCTTAGCCAGTCAGAGCTGGCAGCTATTGTGGCCGATTTTCCGACCCTAGCTACCCCGGCCCGTGACGGTGGTCGCCTAGCCTACCTAGACAGCGCTGCCACTAGCCAAAAACCTAACTGCGTCATCGACACCGTCACCGAATTCTATGAGCGCTCCAACGGCGCGGCGGGCCGCTCCACCTATGAACTGGCTGACCGTGCCACCGCCGCCTGGGATGACGCTCGCGCAGCAGTAGCCAGCTTTGTGGACGCCCCCGCCCAGCAGCTGGTATTTACCAAAAATGCCACCGAAGCCATCAACCTGGTGGCGCTGGGCATCGGTAACGCCTCCCAAGGTGTAGCGGGAGGTGACGGGCCGCTGGATCTAAACCTGGGCGCCGTCGACGAAATCCTAGTAACCCGCGCCGAACACCACGCCAACCTGGTGCCCTGGCAGATCCTGGCCCAACGCACCGGGGCGAAGCTGCGTTGGCTGGAACTAACCCCTGACGGGCGCATTGACACTAACCCGGCGTTGCTGGCCCAGGCTATTAACAGCCGCACCCGCGTGGTGGCGCTAACCCACGTTTCTAACGTAACCGGCGCAATCACTGACCTGGAACCCATTTTGGCTGCAGTGCGCGCCCAGGAGCGCAAGCCCGTGGTGGTGCTAGACACCTGCCAGTCCAGTGCTCACCTGCCGCTTTCTTTCGCCCAGCTGGCTAGCGCCGGGGTGGATGCGATCTGCCTGTCATCCCACAAGATGCTGGGCCCCACCGGTATTGGGGCGCTAGTGGCCACCGAGGAGCTGCTTTACAGCCTGCCCCCGGTGCTCAGCGGCGGCTCCATGATTGAGCTGGTGGATATGGAGCACTCCACCTATATGGCCCCGCCGGCCCGGTTTGAGGCGGGCACCCAGCCGCTTGCGCAGGCCGCCGGCTGGCACAGCGCCGTCGATTACCTGCGTGAACTTGACCTGTCACGCTCCATGATCAATGAGCACGAGCTCACCGGCCAGCTACTTGAAGGCATGAACCGGGTTGAAGGCGTGCGCCTACTGGGCCCCGCCAACACCACTCAGCGCCTGGGGGTAGTGGCCTTTGAAGTGGAGGGGGTACACCCTCACGACGTCGGCCAGGTGCTAGATGCCAGTGGGGTAGCGGTACGCACCGGTCACCACTGCGCCCAGCCAATCCACGCCCACTTCGGGCTGCGTGCCTCCGCCCGCGTCTCGCTGGGGGTATACTCCACGCCCGCAGACGTGTCTCAATTCCTCGACGCGCTACAAAACGTACGTAAGTATTTCAACCGCTAGGTAGCTTATGAATGAACTAGATCAGCTTTACCAGCAAGTTATCCTCGACCACTCGCGTGAACGCCACGGTCAGGGCCTGCTAGAGGCACCCCAGGGTGACTCTTTCCAGGTCAACCCCACCTGCGGCGATGAGGTGCAGCTACAGGTGCGCCTAGAGGGGCAGACTCTAGCCGAGCTGGGTTGGCAGGGTAGCGGCTGCTCAATTTCGCAGGCATCCATCTCCGTGATGAACGATCTGGTGGTGGGCAAAGACCTAGAGCAGGTGCGTGAACTAGAGGAAGACTTTGACGCCCTGATGCATTCACGCGGCCAGGGAGTGGATGACGCGGTTTTGGATGCGCTTGACGACGGCGCAGCTTTCGAGGGCGTGTCTAAATACCCCAACCGGGTTAAGTGCGCCCTACTGGGCTGGATGGCTTTAAAAGACGCGGTAGCTAAAGCAGTAGTTAACGGCGAAAACCAGGTTGCTAGTGGCAGTGCCAGTGCTGCTCACTGTGACGAATAAAGGAGTTAGTAGATGAGCGACAACCCTATGGCTGCTAGCTACACCCCGCGTGTGGCTAGTCAGGAGGAGGTTAAGGCCGCCTCCCAGGCTCAGCTTGATGGCCAAAGTGCAGCCCGACTAGCGGCTGATAACGCTTTTGCCCCGCGCGCTGAGCCGGGCAGCTTTGACGTGGCCGACGTCGAAGAGTGCCTGCGTGACGTAATTGACCCGGAGCTGGGCATTAACGTGGTGGATTTGGGTCTGCTTTACGGGGTGGAGATTGGTTCTAGCAATGAGATCACCCTGGATATGACGCTGACCTCGGCTGCCTGCCCGCTCACCGATGTGATCGAGGAGCAGGCCCGCCAGGTGCTAGATCACCTTTCCGACGACGTACGGGTGCAGTGGGTGTGGCTGCCGCCGTGGGGCCCGGACAAGATCACCCCTGAAGGGCGTGAACAGCTACGAGCCTTGGGCTTTAACGTATAAGCCTGAGCCAAGCAATTAGGGGCGTTTAGCGAAATACTAAACGCCCCTTTGTAGTTTCAGGAAAGCCACTCGTAGTTTGTATTAAGGATCTAAAATGATAGGCAAGTTAAGGGAAGGGGACGTAATGGCTGAAACACTTGATCTTGATAAGCGCTGGCCAGAGCTGTTTGCCCAGCTTGATCAGGCTCAGCACTGGGCTGTCATGCAAGCTTTAGCTTCTAGCTGGCATGAAGGCGTGCAACATACACGTGAAGACGTAGAAAATCTGACTGACTATGTGCGCGGGGCGATTGATAAAGACGAATATCGCCGCCGGGCTCATGCCGCTGCCAGGCGTGGCACAGCCTAGATAGTGGGGAGTCATATGCGTTATGAGACTTGGGAATCCTACTTCTATCCAGAAACTTATGACACAGCTACTAGGCAAGGCACACTGCGCAATCTTTATGGTGAACGTAATGCTGAAATATTGGCGCGATTGGAGTACACAGAAACTGATATAAATTACTATGAGCTCGTGAGTGGTAAAGTTTATATACCTCACACCTATGATGCTGTGCACCTATGTGCGATCCATAGCTATTTATTTCAGGATGTATATGAATGGGCTGGTCAATATCGCTGTGTCAATATTTTCAAAGGTGTATCCTCTTTCGCTGACGTTCATGCGGGGCAAATAGATAGATATTTGGGTGACGCAAAGCACCTTATCCAAGAAATCGACTGGAGTAGTCTTAATCATAGCGATTTTGCACAAGTCAGTGCTGAGGTATTTGCATACATAAATCAAGCCCATCCATTTAGAGAAGGAAATGGGCGCAGTTCTAAAGTATTTATGGAACATGTTGCGCAACAGTCACAATTCACTTTTGACTTCAAACGTGTTTCACCACAGCAATGGAATCAAGCTAGTATGTTATCGGGGCCAGATCTTGGATCGTATAAACCAGTGCCTGATTTGCTTGTGCCAGTTTTTGAGGTAATTTCAATTCCGCGCATAGAGCCTGTACTGATGCAGGAAAAGTCGTCTATCAAGCAACCTGTTCAGGTTGAAAAACAGCTGCGCGCAAAGGCTGATGTTTTAGCTGAGTTAGGTCGTAAACGTACGACAGGTTCTACTAACTCAGCCGATAAGCGCCTACCGAACCCTGGCAGGACAGTCAAACGCTAACTAATTAGTCGTCGGAGCGATTGTCTTCAGCCAGGCTGTTTTCCTCATCCTCAAGGATTCGGTTCATACCGCCTTGGGCCATATTTAGCTGAGTTTCAACGCGCATTTCAGAGCCATCAATTAGCTTCAAAGTAAGGCGATAAACATCAGAAGTAATTGTGCCCTTACGGTTTTGCTCAACTAAAGCCTCACGTTCAGCGCGATGCACTTCAAGCTGGTATTTGCACATCAAAATACGCACTTCCAAGGCCACCAATGGGTCCTCAATGCGGTGTGCATTCCATTTACGCAGCTTGGCGGCAACCGTGTGGGAGTCGCAGGGGCCAATAATCCGCGTAAGCTCCTCGGGCACATCCACGCTTTCCTTAGCTACCTCAATAAGCTGGTAGACAGCGTCAAGCTCATCTGGGGCGTAGCCGCCAGCGCTGTCAGGCTTAATCCAGCGAATAAAAGCCGCCAGAGTGCCGCCTTGAATAATCAGCGAAATAGCCGCCACCAAAAAGGCGGTAAACATCAGGAAATTACGGTTCGGCGTCGACAGGGGGAAAGTTTGCGCCGCCGCCAAAGTAATAGCCCCACGCATACCAGCCCACACCATAGTCAGGCCCTCACGGTAGCCCAGGTGAGCTTCCTCGTAATACTGCATATCCGCGCGGCGTCGATCCAAACGCATACGAATCCGCTCTAAACGCTGCTGAGAAGTGGGGGTGCGTCGGCGTACCAAGTTTGGCAACTGCGGGCCGTAAGGTAACCCCTCAGGCAGCTGTCCGTCGTCGACCTCATCAAGAATCAGTTCCCAAGAGTCAAACTGGGCGCGCTTAGAAATCAGATTTCGGGCACGGAAACGCGTGTAATAGGTGGTAGCAAAAACCACTATTACGCGCATTAAAGTAAGCACTAGCAGAGAAATAATTGCGGCTTTAAAAGCTAGTGAAAGTTCATAACCGGAATCTTTAAATGAGCTCAAAATATTGTTCAGCTGCAAGCCCATCAGCAAGAACACTAAAGACTCAAAAATCAACCCAAAAGTTTGCCACGAGTTATTTGAGATCATGCGCTGGGCTGGGCTGAGTTTATTGTCGTGGTGGTAGGAGGTAACCAGCCCGGCCACCACCGCCGCCACCAGACCTGAAGAATGCACTTCTTCGGCGGGGATAGAAGCCGCAAAAGGCACAATGAAACTCAAAATCGTAGCCGCCCGGGCATCCCCAATGTGTGAGCGCAGCCAGAGAGTCAAATGCCCCACGATCATGCCCACCACCAGTGCGCCCACAACCGACCACACCAGCGATTGGGTTACGGCCAGCAAGCTAACCGAGCCAGCCATTGCCCCCAGCGCACTACGCAGCAGCACCAGGGCGGAAGCGTCGTTAATTAGACCTTCACCCTCCAAAATTGTGACAATACGCCGCTGCACACCCTGGCTTTTAACAATAGTGGTGGCCACGGCATCCGTGGGGCTCATAACCGCGCCCATAGCCATACCAATTGGTAATCCCAGGCCCGGGATAATGGCATTAAGAACAAAGCCCAGCGCCACCGTGGAGGCAATCACCAGCAAAAAAGCCAGCGAAGTGATCGCGCTTAGGTTACGACGAAAATCCTGCACCGGGGTATTAACTGCAGTAGCAAACAGCAGCGGCGGCAAAATTACTTCAATAATTAAATCCGGATCCACTTCAAATCCGGCAAACTGCGGCAGAAAACTTAAAGCGCCCCCAACCACCAGCAAGATGACGGGCGTGGCCAGGCGCAGTTTCTCGCTTAAAGGTTCAGATAACGCGATGATAGCCAGGGCGCTCAGCGCAATGATGAGAGTTTGCGTCATAGTCATAGCTTCCCACACATCTACAGACTCGCTTAGCTTTGCGGTAGCCTGAACACGTGCTTTATAACCTGCTCTATAAAAGCGTCTTAACCCACACTGATCCGGAAAAAATCCACGACCTAACTATCAAAGGCTTGCAGGTAGCTGCAGCCGTGCCGCTAGTATCTGACCTTTTGCGTGGCACTTGGGGTTACCTGCCCGGGCGTCGTCAGCCCACTATTAGCGGCCCCTTTGCCCGGCCTGTGCCCGGGGTGCTGGGCCTAGCTGCGGGTATGGATAAGGAAGGCAAAACCGTTGCCGGCATGGACATGCTGGGCTTTGGTTTTGTTGAGGTAGGTACGTTTACCGCTAAGGCCCAGCCGGGCAATGAGGCGCCGCGACTGTGGCGCTACCCGGATGTGCGCGCAGTGCGTAACAAGATGGGCTTTAACAACTCCGGCGCCGATGAAGCCGCAGCTACGCTGCGTAAACTGCGCTCCACTAAGCGTGGCCGCTCCATTATTGTGGGCGCCAATATTGGTAAAACTAAGGTGACGCCGCTGGAAGATGCGGTAGCTGACTATGTTTACTCTGCGCGGGCTGTGGCGCGTTGGGCCGACTACCTGGTGGTTAACGTCTCCAGCCCCAACACCCCGGGGCTGCGTAACCTGCAAAGCGTAGATAGTTTGCGTCCCATCCTCACCGCTGTGGGCCAGGCGGCTGATAAGGCAGCCGGCCGTCACGTGCCGCTGTTCGTTAAGATCGCCCCCGATTTGGCTGATGAGGACGTCGACGCCGTAGCTGAGTTGGTACTTGAGCTTAAGCTCGACGGCGTGGTGGCTACTAACACCACTATTGCCCACAACCTGGGCGAGGGTGGCCTCTCTGGTGCCCCGCTGCGTCCGCGCGCCCTGGCGGTGGTGCGCCGCCTGCGCGAAAAGCTAGGGCCTGAGCCCACCATTATTGGGGTGGGTGGAATTTCCTCCATCCAAGATGGCCGCGACATGCTGGCGGCGGGAGCTAACCTGCTGCAGGCCTACAGCGCTTTCATTTACGGCGGCCCGGCTTGGCCTGGACGCATTAACCGTGCCCTAAGCGCCTAAGTGCCAGTGCGTTAGTGCCGGCCCAGCTGCTGGTTTAGCGCGACGGCGCCTGCCGTGGCGCTAGCCAGGGCACCAGCTGGTGCCTGCCAGGAAGCTAGCTGGCGCCTGGCAGCTGCTGGTTGCAACTAAAAACGCGAGGCCCGCCTAAAGCGGGCCTCACGCAGTTTTATAAGTCGATTTACTTAGGGAACTGGCGACGCTTTACACGCGGCTTGGGCTGACGCCAAGAGCGGAACTGGAAGCAGCGGCCAAAAACATAGAACACATAGCTCCAAGGCAGGTGCTTGTCCGGGTACTTCTTGGCCAGCTTGTGGCGCACAATGAACCAAACCACCAGGGCATCAATGATCGCCAACACGAACATGATGTAAATAGACATCAGCACCACAAAAGAAGTCATGGTGGCGCGGGTGCCGCCCTGACCGATCACCAGCAGGGCAATCAGGATCGCGAAAGATAGCGGCACAAAAATCTCGCCAATGGAGTAACGCGCGTCGATGTAGTCGCGAATATAGGCTGCTAGAGGACCCCGGTCACGGGTGCGGAAATAGCGTTCGTCGCCGGCCATCATGCGCTCATAGGCGTGCTGCTGCTCGGCGCGTTTTTGCTCGCGAGAAGCCTTATCCGCAGCTTTGCGGTCAGCAGGAACTAAGGGCCTGAGGTTGCGTGCCTCAGACTGGCTACGTTTGGGGGTAGGGTGTCCCTTGGGGCCCCGGCCACGCACAGGCTTGGCTTCTACCGCCGGGGTGCTTTTTTCAGGCTCCGGCTCGGACTTCTTAAACCACTTCACATGCCTAGATTAGCCGCTTGACGCGATACCCTGAAGTTATGGCAACAACTGAAGCACTCCGCAAGCAAATTTCGCAGGCTATGCCGGAGATTATTGATGAATTAACTGAGCTGGTAGCCATCCCTTCTGTGGCTTTTGCCGGCCATGACCTAGCCCAGGTGCGTCGCAGCGCTGAGCACGTGGCAAGCCTATTTGAGCAGCTAGGTGGGCAGGTAGAGATCCTTTCCGCCCCCACCGACAGTGGTGAAAAGGGCCAGGACGCCGTCGTCGCCCACTTCGACGGACCCGCCGGAGCCCCCCGCGTACTGCTATACGCCCACCACGACGTACAGCCGGCAGCAGGCCAGGGCGGCTGGGACCAGGCCGACCCCTTCAAGGCTGAGCGTCGCGGGGATCGTCTTTACGGGCGTGGCACTGCTGACGACGGCGCCGGCGTAATCACCCACGTTGAGTCACTGCGGGCCCTCAAAGCCCTAGGTGAACTGCCGGTAAACGTCACCGTCTACATTGAGGGTGAAGAAGAAGTTGGCAGCCCCTCATTCGTTAACTTCCTAAACACCTACCGTGAGCGCCTAGAAGCCGACGTGATCGTGGTGGCTGACTCCTCCAACTGGAAGGTGGGCACGCCCGCGCTGACCACCTCGCTGCGTGGCGTGGTACAAAGCGACGTCACCGTCACCACCTTGGACCACGGGCTGCACTCGGGCCAGTTTGGTGGGCCGGTTCCTGACGCCACCACCACCCTGATCCGCCTACTGGCTTCACTGCATGATGAGGCCGGCGACGTGGCCGTTAAGGGCCTGGTCAGCCAGGGACAGGCAGACCCAGACTTCCCCTTCTACCCGGAGGAAGATTTCCGCGCCGATGCTGGCCTACTTGAAGGCGTGCAGCTGATGGGCACCGGCCCCTCAATCGCCCAGTCTTCCAACACCCTCACCCCCAGCGCCAGCGCCCGCATCTCTATGCGCATTGCCCCTGGCCAGGACCCGCGTGAAGCCCACGCTGCGCTAGAGTCCCACCTGCTTGAGCACGCTCCTTTTGGGGCGCAAGTGACGGTTTCTAACCGTGAGCTGGGTCAGCCTTTCAAGGCCGACGGCGACAGCGAAGCTACCGTGGACGCTATGGAGTCCCTGGCTGCTTCCTGGCAGAGTGATGCAGTAAAGATCGGTCAGGGCGGCTCGATTCCTTTCATCTCTGACCTGCGCGAAGTATTCCCGCAGGCCCAGGTGCTAGTGACCGGCATTGAAGACCCCGACTCGCGCGCTCACAGCGCCAACGAATCCATGCACCTAGGGGAGCTGGAAAATATTGTGTTGGCTCAGGCTCTGCTATTGGCGCGACTAGGCGGCGCGCTTGAAGACTGAGCTATGCGCGTAGTACTAGCCCCGGGCTCGTATGCTTACGAGCCCGGGGGAGTGCCCCTGGTTGCAGGCTCTTATAGCGCCGTTTGGGTGGCTGATTGTTTGGCTCGGGGCTGGCGTGCCAAGCGCCCTGGCGATCGCCTTGATCTGGCTGGCCAGCCCGACATAGCGGTGGAATCTGGCCTCTATGGGCCGGTGGTAGCCGCCCACGGCCAGCATTACATTGATTTAGCGCGCCTGAGCCCACTGCCAGCTGATACTCACCAGGCCGGCCTTCAAGCTGCTAGCGGCTCCACTTTTGCTTTGGGGCTCGCTTTTAAAGCGGCTTTAGAGCAGCTTCCGGCGGGCTCAACCGTGGTGGTGGGGGCCTGCCGCAGCGCTATTCACGACGGCGGAGCTGGGTTCTTGCAGGCCCTGGGTGGGGCGCAGGCGGCTTGGCAGCTAACCGCGCCGTACCAGCTGATTGTGGCTTTAAGTGACGCCATGGCCCTGTCTGGTTTAAGCGGGGCCGGGGCTAATCTGAGCGCGCTTACCGATTTAGACGCTGTCCAGGTGCAGGAAATTGATCGTCGCGCGGGAGCCGCTAGCGCCCAGTGCCTGCGCCAATTAGAGGCGGCTCGCCCAGCCCATAGGCGCCAGCTGCTAACCCAAGGCCCGCGTTCTAGCGCTTGGGGTAGTGGCGCTCTTGGTGGCGTGAGCCTGATTTTGGCGGCCCTGGGAGCTAATTTGGTTTTGGCTGGTGACTATTACGCCCAGGCCACCGGCTTGGTGCAGCTAGCGAGCCAAGCGCAACTGCTAGTTACCGGCTATGGGCAGGCCTTCGACGTCGTCGCAGGCAGCCCCCTAGAAACTGTGGGGCAAGCCGGGCTTGAGCATGGGGTGCCGGTAGTGGCGCTGGTGGGGCAGGGCCTGCTGGGGCGCAGTGAGCTGGCTGAAGCTGGCATAACCCGCCTGCACACGCTTGATGAGGTACTAGATACCCCCTGGTGGCAGGCCAGTAGCGAGCAGGTAGCCCAGGGACTTGAGCAAATTGGACAGCGTCTAGCGCAGGCTTGGTCGCGCTAAAAAGGGGAACTTATGGAATTTATAACTGGTGCTTATAGGTCTCATGATTGTGAGCGTTACCTGCCTGAGGCCAGTAAGTCGGCTGAGCGTACCGCCTTTGAACGTGACCGTGCCCGCGTGCTGCACTCTTCAGGGCTGCGCCGCCTGGGCGCCAAAACCCAGGTTCTTGGCCCTACCAGTGATGATTTTGTACGCACCCGCCTAACCCACTCGCTGGAAGTAGCTCAGGTAGGCCGCGCCCTAGCCGGTGAGCTGGGCTGCGACCCTGACGTGGTGGATACCGCCTGCCTTAGTCACGATCTGGGCCACCCCGCCTATGGTCACAACGGCGAAAAAGCCCTAGACATAATTGCCGCCGACATTGGCGGATTTGAAGGCAACGCCCAAACTTTGCGGCTACTTACCCGCCTAGAGCCCAAAGTGATTGCCCCCGATGGGCGCAGCTTAGGGCTAAACCTGACCCGCGCCAGCTTGGATGCCACCGCCAAATACCCTTGGGCTAAAGGCGCCGGGCCTGGGGGAGAAGAAGGTAAAAGCGCCCGCAAATACTGCTTTTACAGCGACGACGCCGATATTGCGACCTGGATGCGTCAAGGCGCCCCCAGCTTCAAACGCTGCATTGAAGCCCAAATCATGGATCTTTCAGACGACATCGCCTACTCGGTGCATGACGTGGAAGATGCCATCAGCTTAGGGGCAATGGATCCGGTAGGGGCAGATAAAGACAGTGAACTAGAGGGATTAATTAACTCCACGCTTTCCTGGTACCACCCCGACTTTAGTGCCGATGAGCTAGGCCAGGCCTGGCACCGCCTGCGCAACAGCTCCTACTGGCTAACTAGCTACGACCATTCACGCCTTGACCAAGCCGCCCTTAAAACCATGACCTCCCAGCTCATTGGTCGCTTTGTAGATGCCACCGTGCTGGCTACGCGCCAATGCTACGGGGCCGGGGCGCTTACCCGCTACGCCGCTGATCTAGTGGTACCGCGCGAAATCCAAGCCGAAATCATGATCCTTAAAGGCGCCGCCGTGCGTTACGTAATGGCGCCACGTGAACATGAACCCACCTACCTGCGTCAGCGCACCATCCTTTTTGACCTGGCCCAGGCCATGGAAGAAGGCGGAGAAAAGCTACTTGACCCGGTGTTTCGTGCTGACTGGCGAGCTGACACCAGCGACAGTGCCCGCAAGCGCGTAATTGTGGATCAACTCGCCTCACTGACTGATAACTCGGCGCGGGCCTGGCATGCGCGTTACTGCGGCTGGTTTAGTCAGATTTAACCCGCCAGGGAAGTTAAAAATCAGGTTAGCTAAAACCCGATAGTATGAGCCCGTGGCTGGCAAGATCCTACGTGAAGACATTGATGAGGTCCGCTCACGGGCAAATATTGAAGAGATCGTGGGCCAGCACGTCACGCTCAAAAGCGCCGGGGTGGGCTCGCTAAAAGGGCTGTGTCCTTTCCATGACGAGAAGACCCCCTCCTTCCATGTGCGCCCGCAGGCCGGTTTTTTCCACTGCTTTGGTTGCGGTGAAGGTGGAGACGTAATCACTTTCGTTGAGAAAATCAACCACCTGACCTTTGCTGAGGCAGTTGAGCAACTAGCTGCCCAAACCGGGGTGAGCCTGCGCTATGATGAAGGTAGCGCCCCCACTAACGCCATTGAACCCGGTACCAGACAGCGTCTAGTGGCTGCTAATCGCGCTGCTGAAGCCTTCTACCGCAGTCAACTAACCAGCCCAGAAGCGGCCGCCGCCCGCCAATTTTTAGGTCAGCGTGCCTTTGACCGCCAGGTGGCTGAGCGTTTCGGTATCGGCTACGCCCCTAAAGGCTGGGACAACCTGGCCCGCCACCTGCGCTCACTGGGTTACACAGAGGCTGAACTAACCGACTCAGGCCTGTGCACACCCGGTAAACGCGGCGTCTATGACCGTTTTAGAGGCCGCCTGATCTGGCCTATCCGCGACATTACCGGGATCACCGTGGGTTTTGGGGCCCGCAAACTCTATGACGATGATGAAGGCCCCAAATACCTAAACACTCCCGAAACTGTTTTATACAAGAAAAACCAGGTGCTTTACGGGCTAGACCTGGCTAAAAAAGCTATCGCCTCCACCCACCAGATTGTGGTGGTTGAGGGCTACACAGACGTGATGGCCGCCCAGCTGGCCGGGGTGGAGACCGCTGTGGCCACCTGCGGCACCGCATTTGGGGAAGGCCACGTGCGCATTGCCCGGCGCCTGATTGGTGACTCGGCTGACCCAGCCGCCGGGGTGCTGCTGCGTTCTGGTGGGGCCCGGGGTGGGGAAGTGGTTTTCACTTTCGACGGCGACGCCGCCGGGCAAAAAGCCGCCCTGCGTGCCTTTGGTGAAGACCAGCACTTTGCTGCCCAAACTTTCGTAGCTGTCTCTCAAGGCGGCATGGACCCGTGCGAGCTGCGTCTAGCGCGCGGAGATGAGGCAGTTAAAGCCCTGGTGGCTGGGCGCAAGCCACTGTTTGAGTTCGTTATCCGCAACGCCCTTAAAAACGTTGATCTAGCAACCGCTGAAGGGCGGGTTAACGGTTTGCGCGCTGCCGCCCCGGTGGTGGCTGGGATCCGTGACCGCGCCCTGCGCAGCGAATACACCCGCTCCCTGGCTGGCTGGCTGGGGATGCGTGAGGCTGAAGTAGCTGGAGCCGTGCGCGCCGCTGGGCGGCGCGGGATAGGGCCCAATGGTGAACGCGCTGGCGTCCCCGGGGCGGCGGAAGCTGCCAGTGCTAGCGAGGCGCGGCGTCGGGCCATAGAAGCAGACCCACTGCTGCGCCTACAACGCCAAACCCTAGAGGTAGCCCTGCAACTGCCCCAACTGGCCGCCCAAGCCGGGGTAGATAACTGGACCCGGGAACTATTTGACCTGCCCAGTTACCGCGCTGTGTTTGACGCCATCATGGCTGCCGGCGGCTACGCAAAATACACCGAAATTGCCCGCGAAATTAGCGCCGCCCACCCGGGCCTACCTGAGGCTGAACGCGAGCGCCAAGCCCTGCAACAGTGGGGCGCGCAGGTACGCGAGTTCACCCCGCAAATAATTGATTCTTTGCTCACTGAGTTGGCGGTGGCCCCCCTGCCGGTTTCTGCTAAAAACGACGACGTCGCTGGGCAGATCAACTATGGTGCCGGGGTGCTGCGCTCGGCAGGGGAGATGTCTTTTAACCGCCGTTTGGCCGATCTGCGCTCACGCCAGCGCCGTATGGCCCTGGACGATCCTGAATATCGCCAAGTGTTTACGCAGATCGTGGAGCTGGAAACGCAGCGTCGCCAGCTTTTCCACCATGACCGTTAGGGTTATTGGGGTTTACCGGCCCTTTTATAGGCCCTTTTCGCGCAGCTGACGCATGGCCTGCACGCGGTACTTGCGCTCTAGGCGGTCAATGTAAAGCTTGCCTTCAAGGTGGTCGGTTTCGTGCTGCAAGCAGCGGGCCATGAGCTCTTCACCCTCAACCACTACCGGCTTGCCGTCCAGGTCGATGCCCTCCACGCGGGCATACCAGGCGCGCTCGGTGGGGAACCATAGGCCGGGCACGGACAGGCAGCCTTCGTCGCCGTCCTGGTACTCGTCCTTGGAAACTTCCACCAGCTTGGGGTTGAGGACGTAACCGATTTCGCCGTCGATGTTCCAAGAGAAAGCGCGCAGCCCTACACCAATCTGGTTAGCGGCCAGGCCGGCGCGGCCTTCATCGTCAACGGTTTCTAGTAGATCTTCAACAAGCTGCTTAACAGTGTCGTTGATGTCAGTGATCCAGTCACATTCAGTGCGTAGTACAGGGTCTCCAATAATACGGATATCGCGGTAAGCCATGGGCCTATTGTCTCACGGCTTAAGGAACGGTATAAACTATCCCGGTTAGCGCTTAAAGCGCCCTACATAGCTAGGTCATCCCCCTAAATGGCCTGCTCGTAAGGTTTAAGTTCCCATCAACCCTAAAGGTTCATATGCAGGTTTCACGCCGTAATGTAACGCGCGCGGCGCTTTGGAGTGCGCCGGCTTTGATTGCTACCTCAGCGGCCCCGGCTCTGGCAGTTTCTGCTGATAAGCAGGCTGGCCAGGTGGTGGCTGTGCTGTGGTCTAACACTTTCTCTGATGTTGGCCAGGGTAAAACTACCGGTACCGATAAGCACTACCAGCCGTGGATTATTTACCCCACCGCCACTAAAACTGGCTCAAATACGCTGGTGGTGACTAATGCCACGGCGGCTTCTACGCTGGGTTCAGCCCAGAAGGGTACCGGCAAGCTAACGCCTGCTCCGGCCAGTAAGAGTGGCTACTACGAGCAGGTTGGTAAGGGCCAGCAGATTCACGTGGTGATTGAAAACATTGGTGATACCTCATCTCCCGGTTCGGATGAGTATGCTGATGTGCCGCGCATTAGTCAGGAGGATGTGCCTAGGGGTACGCGTTACACTCGTGGCACGGCTGCTAACCCGGCTTGGCCTTCGCTAGTTATGCGTGACCAGGGCTGGTATTCAGTGGTGCAGGGTACTCGTTCCACTTCGGATGGTAATCACTGGTTTGGGGTGCGCTCTAAGGGCGCCAATGGCCGCACTAAGTGGGATTTGACCTTGCAGCTCAACCAGAACTTCACTTCGCCTAACGACGGCGCCAGTGCGGTTACCTTCGACCTGTTCTGGCCTTCACGTCTGCCGGCTACATTCCCCAAGCGCATTAGTGCCAAGCTGATTTACCGCGTGACGGTTACCAGCCCGTGGGGGACCGTGGTTTACACCACCAGCCCCATCTAAAGCGCTTATGCCCCGCTTGTCGGCCCGTTTTGGGTGGCAGGCGGGGTTTTGTTTTGGGCTCGACGGCGCTGGGCTGGTTTAGGTAAACAAAAACCCCGGAGGTTTTGCCTCCGGGGTGCTGGCTCCTGCGACTGGATTCGAACCAGTAACCGTCCGATTAACAGTCGGATGCTCTGCCGTTGAGCTACGCAGGAATTGCTCGCGCAGGAAGAAACTTTATCAAGCCTGCTCGTGCATGTCTAATCGGCGCAAAGGCAACTTTTCCTTGAAATTATGCGCTAATCTTCCAGTGTGGTCAGGCCCACACTAAGTTTGGTTTGGGTTTCTGCCTGTTTTAGGGCCGCCACTTGCTCCTCGTTAAGGGCGGCGTCGGCCTCAATTAAAGACAGGCAATACAGTGAATCATCGCTGCGGCGACGGATAGTGATAGTGGCTAGCGCCCCATCGCCAAGGGATACGTTGTCACGGCGCACCACAATGGCACGCTCAACTTGCTGCCTTAAAGTGCGCGCCAATTGATCAAGCTGCTCGCGCTCGCCCTTATTGGTGGGCTCGGCTAGTACGCACTGGGTGGGGGAGGCGTTAATGCGGTTGATGGTGAATTTGCGCTCCTGGCCATCCCAAGCGGCTCGCTCTACCTCATCCCAAGTGCAAAGCGGGGTTTTGGCCCCGTCGTTAGCTACGCGAACCAGGCCGGACTTAGCGGCCACCAGCCAGGCGCCGTCGTCGCCTTCTAGACGGTAAGCGGCAAGTAAATCGGCGTGAAAGGACTGATGAATTAGGGTGGGCAACTTCGGGCGCGTAGGCAACCAAGCAAACATACAATTAATTAAATCATTGTCTAGTTAACGATGACGCAGGCGCCCTATTGGTATAAACTTCGCGTTATACATAACGTGCGTATAACGCCGCTAGGTGATCCACACACTCTCGGCTCGACACGATGTTTTTAGACGTAGGGGAAGACGAGCTAAAAACCACTCAGGAGGTGTTTCGTCGTGGCTGTTGGTTACACCCGCGGTGTAGTTTTCGTGCACTCTGCACCCAGGGCTTTGTGTCCGCACGTGCAGTGGATGCTAGAAGACGTATTGAAAACTGAAGTGCACTTGGAATGGGGGGTTCAAAAAGCCACCCCAGGTGTGCTGCGTACCGAGTATTCATGGGTGGGTCCCATTGGTACTGGGGCGCTGCTAGCTTCGGCAATGCGTGGCTGGGCTAATCTGCGTTATGAAATAACTGAGGAAGCCACCTTAGGCCACGATGGTGCACGCTGGTCGCACACGCCTGACCTGGGTATTTTCCATGCGCAGATGGATGTGCATGGAAACATTGTGGTCCCCGAAAACCGTATCCGTGCGGCCCTTGAGGCTGGTGACCCCGAACAGATGCGCCGTCAACTAGACCTGGCCCTGGGGCAGGCTTGGGACGACGAGCTGGAGCCCTTCCGCTATGCGGGCGCTGACGTTTCGGTGCGCTGGCTGCACAAGTTTGCCTAAACTCCCCAAGTACCCTTTAAGTTCCCCTCCCACCGCGTCCATTGGGCGCGGTTTTCCTTTGCTTTAGGCGGCCGTAAATACGAGCGCCACGTTGTGCCCGCCAAAGCCAAAGGAGGTGGAGGCAGCCGCCTGGGTCTTTAGCTGGCGCCCCTGGGGCCCAACGACGTCGATGTCTGTTTGCGCTTCTAACTCACCTGGCATAAGCGTGGGAGGAGCCCACTGCTCGGCCAATGCCAAAACCGTCAGCACCGCTTCGAGCCCACCAGCCCCACCCAGCAGGTGACCAGTCATAGATTTAGTGGCACTAACCGCCGCCTGGGGAACAACCCGCGCCAGCATAGCGGCTTCAACGCTATCCCCGGCCGGGGTGGAAGTAGCGTGGGCGTTAACGTGTCCCACCTGCGCGGGGCTAATGCCAGCCTGCGCAATAGCCTGGCGTAAAGCCTGTTCTTGACAGTGTCCATCAGCCATCGGACGCGCCACATCGTAGGCATCGCAGGTAACTGCGCTGCCATCAAGATAAGCCAAAATCTTAGCCCCACGCGCCTTGGCGTAAGACTCAGCCTCAAGCACCAGTGCGCCTGCGCCTTGACCCAGCACAAAACCGTCACGGTCGCTAGCAAAAGGCCTGCAAGCCCCAGCTGGGTCAGGGTTAGTAGATAGCGCCCGCATGGCCGCAAAGGCTGCCACTGTCAGCGGGTGCAGGGCGTCGTCGCAACCGCCGGCAACAACCACGTCGGCCCTGCCTAAACGAATCAAATCAGCGCCATAACTAATGGCCTCCGCCCCCGAAGCGCAAGCCGAAACCGGGGCGTGGGCACCTGCGCGGGCCGTAAACTCCATAGCTAATGTGGCCGCAGGGGCATTAGGCATCAGTGCCGGCACAGTAGTGGGGGCAACTCTACGCGGCCCCTTAGTGCGCAAAGTATCCCAAGCATCCATAACCGTAGTTACGCAGCCCATACCGGGGGAGAAGCTAACCGCCAAACGCTCAGGATCTACCTGCGCCGTCGAGCCAAAAGCCTGCGCCCAAGCTTGACGGGCAGCAATCAAAGCGCACTGGGTGGCCGGATCTAAGCGCCGCACCTCGCGAGCAGATAGCAGCTCACTAGTGGGAGTGGGCAACTGCCCGGCCACGCGCACAGCCAACCCATACTCATCCACCCAAGGAGCCTCAAGGGCGCTAATCGCGCATCGCCCCGCGCGTGCCCCGGCCCAAGTTTGGGCCACATCAACCCCCAGCGGGTTAATAGTGCCCAGGCCGGTAACTGCAACGCGCTCCATTAGCTAAAACCTAGTTTCAGGACTTTGGGTCAGGACTCTAGGGAAGCCACCAAATCAACCGCCTCGCCCACAGTGCGCAAAGCAGTGGCCTGAGTGTCGGCGATAGTGATGTTGAAGTGCTCCTCAATACGAGTGGTAATGCTCAACAGGTCCAAAGAGTCAATATCCAAATCCGCCGCAAAGCTGGCGCCCTCAACTACTCGCGCGGCGTCTACCCCCGTCTCCTCATTGATGATCTGGGCAATTGCCTTAACGATTTCACTACGCTCATGTGCCATATCGACTCCTTTGAAGCAGGACTAGTAACGATATAGATTCTACTGGTCAGCCTTAACGCTTTGGGCCAAACGGCCTAAAATAATTGCGGTGTGTAACACAAAAGCCTCACGCGGATCCGTGGCATCCCAACCCAGCTGCGACGCCACCCTCCCCAGGCGGTAACGCACCGTGTTGGTGTGCACAAACAAAGCCCGCGCCGTGCCCTCCAAACTAGCCCCAGAGAGCAGATAGGTGTAAATAGTCTCCTCAATAGTGGAGCCCAAAGCGTGCAAAGGCTTATAAATCTGCTCAAACAGTTGCGCCTTAGCCAACTCATCACCAGCAAACACGCGCTCAGGCAACAAATCATTAGCCTGCACCGGACGCGGCGCCCCCGGCCACGCCGGCAAGGCATCCAAACCCGCCATCGCACAACGCAGCGAATACGAGCCCTCACTGATATCAGCCACAACCGGGCCAATCACCGCGTCACCCTCAAGCGTCTTAGCCAGCTCAGTAGCGGCCTTACCAAGCCGCTCATGCACCTGCTTGTCCTGCCAGTCACCCTCAGAGCCCAGCAAAATCAGCACATTTTCCGAGTGCACCGAAATCAGGCAGTCATAGGCTGCGTTATGGGCTTCATGGCGCAGGCGTGAAACGGCGACGGCGTCCAAAGTGGCTTGGGCACTAATGGCCACTGCCGGCCCATGGCAGCGCCACCCCGCAGCAGACACCCGCGTCATAGCCACACTGGCGTCGTCGTGAAGCAAAGCATCAACCGCCACCGACTCTAGCCGCGCATCCCAAGCCCCACGCACCTCAGCGGCGCGAGCATAAACCCCAGCAGTAGCAAAACCAACGTCAGAACCAAACTGGGCCACCGCCAATCGCACCGCATCACGCATCTGGGGCGGCACAATCGTAGGCGCCTCCGCCTGCACCGTATCCACCACAATGCGCACCAAGGCAATAGTTTGATCCAAACTAATAACGCCAGTAAAAGTCTGGGGGGCAGCAGAGAAAATACGCATCGGCGCGCCGGTATCAACCTGACCCGCAATCCAATCAATAAAAGTAGAAACACCCGCACGAGCCACAGTCTCAATGCGCTCGCGGTCAGCGCGCGGCAATTCACGGAACCAGGGAAGATCCGCGCTTATGCGGTCTATAGAGTGCTCAATTAGACGTTCCTTGGCCTCACGCAGAGTATTGATCGCATCCGGGCTCAAAGGTTCCATAAGCCTATGTTAGGGCCCATGTCATCTATGTCTCAACAATACTGACAGATTGTCAGTGTTACTGGTGGTGTTTGGGTGCAAAACCCCTAGCAAACCGTTAGTGTTGTAATGCCGTCAGGCATAAGTGTTAGCGACCCAAAAGGGTGCTAGCGCAGCAACTATTAAGGAGCTGAACTTAGATAATGACTCAGGCAACCCGGATCGAGGAAGATCTCCTTGGCCAGCGTCAGGTGCCCCTTGAAGCCTACTGGGGTATCCACACCCTCAGGGCTCAAGAAAACTTCCAAATCTCTAAGGAAAAAGTAGCTGACCTACCTACCTTCGTGCGGGGCATGGTTACCGTCAAGAAAGCCAGCGCGCTAGCCAACAAGGAGCTGGGCGTTATTGACCCCCAGATCGCTGACGCCATTGTGTGGGCTTGCGACCAGGTGCTAGAAAACCGCCGCTGCATGGATCAGTTCCCCATTGACGTCTTCCAGGGCGGCGCGGGCACCAGCATCAACATGAACACCAATGAGGTTATTGCCAACCTGGCGCTAGAACACATGGGCTACGCCAAGGGCCGCTACGACATCATTAACCCCAATGATCACGTCAACAAATCCCAGTCCACCAACGACGCTTACCCCACTGGTTTCCGTCTAGGCCTATTCCACAAGGTTGACCAGCTAGAAGCCGAGCTGTCCCTGCTAATTGGCGCGTTTAACGCCAAGGGTGATGAGTTCGCAGACATCCTCAAGATGGGGCGCACCCAGCTGCAAGACGCGGTGCCCATGAGCCTAGGCCAGGAATTCCACGCCTTTGCGGTGCTGCTAGGTGAAGAAATTCCGCGTCTGCATAACAACGCCAACCTGCTGCTAGAGGTAAACCTGGGCGCCACCGCCATTGGTACCGGCCTAAATACCCCTGATGGCTACCAGGACTGCGTGGTACGCCACCTGCACGAAATCACCGGCCTGGATGTTTCGGGGGCCACCAACCTGCTGGAAGCCACCAGTGATACCGGCGCCTATGTGTCTATCCACGCCGCTATTAAGCGTCTGGCCGTCAAGCTATCAAAGATCTGTAACGACCTGCGTCTGCTCTCTTCCGGCCCGCGTGCTGGTTTGGGCGAGATTTCTTTGCCTGAGCGCCAGGCTGGCTCTTCGATTATGCCTGCCAAGGTAAACCCGGTAATCCCTGAGGTGGTTAACCAGGTTTGCTTCAAGGTGATCGGTAATGATCTGGCTGTCACTATGGCGGCAGAGGCTGGCCAGCTACAGCTAAACGTGATGGAACCGGTAATTTGCCAGGCCACCTTTGAGTCTTCCAGCCTGCTTATCCACGCCATGCAGGCGCTGCGTGAAAAGTGCGTTGTGGGCATTAAGGCCAATGTGGATGTGTGCCGCAACCACGTGCTGGGCTCCATTGGGATTGTCACCTACCTCAACCCTGTCATTGGGCACCACAACGGTGACCTGGTTGGGCGTGAATGTGCTCGCTCTGGACGCAACGTGCGCGAAGTGGTGCTGGAGATGGGCTTGCTAGACGAGGCCACCCTCGATGAGCTGCTGAGCGTAGAGAACCTGCTGCGCCCGCACTACCGCTCCAAGAAGTACTACTCCGGCGGTGACCCGAACACCCTGGTATCTGAGTAGTCGCAGCTAAGCTGCTAAGTTGCAGTTAAACTGCGGCGTTATAACTAAGCAGCGTTAAACAGTGGGGGGCCTGGCTGGTAGCCAGGCCCCCCACATTATTTAGCGTGCAGCGTTTTAGGCGTCTCCGCCCTGAGCGCCGGAGTTGCCGGCGCGCACGTTGAGCAGGTCGTAGCGGTCAATGGCCTGGCTTACCAGGGAGCGGTCAACCTGACCCTGCTTAGCCAAAGCCTCCAGGGCCTTGGTGACCACACTGGCGGCGTCGATCTTGAAGAAACGACGGGCAGCAGCGCGAGTGTCGGAGAAACCAAAACCGTCAGCACCCAAAACGTGGTAGTCACCGGGGATCCACTGGCGGATCTGGTCGGGAACCAGGTGGTCGTAGTCGCTGGTGGCAATGAACGGACCGGTGGCCCCAGCTAGCTTCTGGCTCAGGAACGGCACCTGGGCCGGCTGCTCGGGGTGCAGGAAGTTGTGCTCATCCACCTCAAGGGCGTTGCGGCGCAGCTGGTTCCAGCTGGTAACCGAGTAAACGTTGGCGCGCACGCCCCAGTGTTCAAGTAGCATCTCGCGGGCCTGCAAAACCCAGGGCACACCTACACCTGAAGCCAGCAGGCTTACCTGCGGGCCCTGGCCGGCGGGGGCGTCAGCCACCTTGTAGATACCACCCAAAATGCCTTCAACATCCACGTTTTCCGGCTCAGCGGGCTGGACCATGGGCTCGTTGTAAACAGTCAGGTAGTACATCATGTCGCGGTTGCGGCCACTGTCGGGGCCGTACCAACGCTCTAGGGCGTCACGCACAATGTGGCGGATTTCGTAGGCGTAGGCCGGGTCGTAGCTGATCACGGCGGTGTTGGTGGAGGCGATCAGCGGCGAGTGACCATCCATGTGCTGGGTGCCCTCACCGGTCAGGGTGGTGCGTCCAGCCGTGGCGCCAATGATGAAACCACGGGTGAGCTGGTCGCCGGCAGCCCAGAACTGGTCGGCGGTGCGCTGGAAACCGAACATCGAGTAGAAGATGTAAACCGGGATCATCGGCTCATTGTTGACCGCGAAGGAGGTGCCGGCCACCTGGAAGGCGCTAGCGGAACCAGCTTCGTTAATACCGGTGTGCATGATCTGGCCGGCCTGAGCTTCACGGTAAGACAGCATCATGTTTGCGTCTACCGGCAGGTAGTTTTGGCCCAGGGTGTTGAAGATCTTAGCTGAGGGGAAGATCGAGTCCAGGCCGAAGGTACGTGCCTCGTCAGGAATGATTGGGACAATACGCTTACCGATGCGCTTGTCCTTGATCAGCTCCTTAAGCAGGCGCACAAAGGCCATGGTGGAGGCCACTTCCTGCTTGCCGGATCCGCCCTTGAGGATGTCGTAAATCTTGGGGTCGGGTAGCTCAATCTCCTTGTTGCCGGGGCGGCGCTCAGGGATAAAGCCACCTAGGCGACGACGGCGGTCAAGCATGTAGAGCAGGGCCGGGTCGTCTGCGGCGGGCTTGTAGTAAGGCGGACGGGTGGGGTCAGCCTCTAGCTCTGCGTCGCTGATCGGAATGTGTAGGGTATCGCGCAGGGCCTTGAGGTCATCAAGCTTGAGCTTCTTCATCTGGTGCGTGGAGTTACGCGCCGCGAAGTGGGAGCCCAGGGCGTAGCCCTTAACGGTGTGGGCCAAGATAACGGTGGGGGCGCCGGTGTGCTCAGTAGCGGCCTTGTAGGCGGCGTACATCTTGCGGTAGTCGTTACCGCCACGCTGCAGGGCCCAGATTTCCTCATCGGTCCAGTCCTTGACGAGGGCTGCAGTGCGCGGGTCGCGACCGAAGAAGTGCTCACGCACGTAGGCGCCGTCGTTAGCCTTGAAAGTCTGGTAGTCACCGTCAAGAGTTTCGTTCATCAGGTGCACCAGGGCATGGTCCTTATCGGCAGCCAGCAGGCGGTCCCAGCCACGGCCCCAAATCACCTTAATGACGTTCCAACCGGCGCCACGGAAGAAGGCCTCCAGCTCCTGAATGATCTTGCCGTTACCGCGTACCGGGCCGTCTAGACGCTGCAGGTTGCAGTTAATGACGAAGGTGAGGTTGTCCAACTGCTGCTGAGCAGCCAGCTGCAACATGCCACGGCTTTCAGGCTCATCCATTTCGCCGTCGCCCAGGAAAGCCCAAGTGCGCTGCTGGGAGGTGTCTTTAATGCCGCGCATGTGCAGGTACTTGTCGAACCAAGCCTGGTAGATGGCCTGGGCGGGGCCTAGACCCATAGAAACGGTGGGGAACTCCCAGAAGTCCTCCATGCGGCGCGGGTGGGGATAGGAGGGCAGGCCGCGTCCCTGCTCCGGGTGGGAGTATTCCTGACGGAAACCGTCCAGGTCAGCCTCGGTTAGGCGACCTTCAATGAAGGCGCGTGCGTAAGGTCCGGGGGAGGCGTGGCCCTGGAAGAAGATGTGGTCACCGCCGCCGGGGTGGTCCTTGCCACGGAAGAAGTGGTTTAAACCTACTTCGTACAAGGTGGCTACGGAAGCGTAGGAGGAGATGTGTCCACCCACGCCGATGCCCGGACGCTGGGCGCGGGTAACCATAACTGCAGCGTTCCAACGGATCCAGCGACGGTACTGGCGCTCTGCGGCTTCATCGCCGGGGAAGTAGGGTTC
>QWCL01000109.1_pt1 | contig 42784 bp, 65 predicted proteins | sample 1972551 | NCBI WGS metagenome assembly QWCL01 (sample SAMN09866709, study PRJNA288562) | Human oral metagenome isolate term2_saliva, whole genome shotgun sequencing... | isolation source: mouth | host: Homo sapiens | place: USA: California
TATGTGTCGAGGGACTGTTAAACGAATACATAACCTATGGTTGTAGACAAATATGTTAGCAGATGTTTGGACGTGGGTTCGACTCCCACCGGCTCCATTATTCCTTTGCATTCTTTTGCATTCCTTTGTAAAACGTTGTTAAATCAACGTTTTTTATTTTTGAGTTTGGTATTCCTTGGTATTCTTTTGCGAAAAAGACAGACCCTAAAACAGACCCTCTTTTTGAAGAAGGTCTGTTGTGTTTAAAAATTAATATAATTGGCAAAGCGTTCTCCGATGTCATCCTTTGCTTGCTTAGTTATGTGAGTATAAACGTTCATGGTCGTCTTCAAGTCGGAATGTCCTAACCGATGTTGGACTTGCTTCAAAGTCATACCAGCGTCAAAACAAAGGCTGGCATGTGTATGTCTGAATCCATGGATTTTAATTGGACGTAGGTCGCTACCTTCCACAATTTTGATAAGCCACTTTCTAGGAAGAGTGCTTGGAATTGGCTTTTTAAATTCATTTTCAAAAATGTATTTGGTGTTTGGATTTTGCTTTTTCCATTTTTTCAAAATACTTTTTGTTTTCTTGTCCAGACTGATTAGTCGATTACTGCTTACCGTTTTGGTATTGCCTATCTCTTCGCCTGCAAAACCTCTTGTAATGGCCTTATTTATGTCAAGAGTATTATCTGTCCAGTCATTCCACTCAAGAGCTAAAATCTCCCCTTTTCGTGCCCCTGTGAAGGCCAGAAGACGGAATAGAGTTATCTTCTCTAGATCCTTTGTTTTGGAGACAAGTTTTAAAAATTTTTTAAGTTCGTCTTTGCTATAGAAATCGCTCTTGTTATCTGATTTCTTTCTTGTTGATGTAATCACGCTGTCTACTGGATTGGTATCAATGTAACCATGTCTGATTGCATACTTAAAAACATTATTCATCAACCCCTTTAACTTACGGCCATAGACCAGTTTCTTCGACCACTCGTTAGCTTGTTCCTGCATTTGAAGTGGTGTTATCGTAGCTATCTTTCTATTGCCGAAAGCTGGATAGATGTGATTCTTGAAATTCCTAGATGTCTTGATGTATGTGCTTTCTTGCACTGTCTCAGAATAATCTTTGAGCCATTTTTTTGCGATTTCCTCAACCGTGATTTCTTTCCTGCTTTGTTCTCCACTTTCTATATCTTCCTGAAGTTGAAGTAGTGCTGCTCTTGCTTTAGCTTTAGTCGCAAATCCTCTTCGTTTAATATACTTGTCTTTTCCGTTTTCTTTTCCGACGTAAATTCTAAAACCAAAAGCCGTCTCTCCGTTTTTCTTTTTATAAGACTTTATTTCCATTGATTTTTACCTCATTTCTTGATAAAATGGGTACAAGAAAACGACCTTTTGAATGGTTGTTTCCTTATAGACGATATCCTCACACTCAAAATTTGGCGATGGCGAGTGTGGGGATTTTTTTATTTTGAATTATTCCAATCCGATGCCGACTTTAGCAGTCAATAAATAAGCACCATTTTCTTGTTTGCTAAATGTCAAAGTAATGCTTCGGAGTTTTGTCCCTGCTGAAGAATATGAAATTGTTCTGCTTTCATGATCATTAACAGTAGTAGTGTTTATGCTATTTGGTTCTCCATGAACGCTAACAATATCATCGTAGTTAGTTCCACCAGCTCCATAATTCGTGATGTCACCCATCTGAAGAGCGTCAAACTGTTCTTTTGTCCAGTTAAATTTAGCATCCTCTTCTTTTTGTGATGATTCGATAGAAGAACTTACTGAGCTGACAGTTTCTTCAACGTTTTTAGCAGCGTTATTCAAAGCACGGGCATACATCAATTGCGTAGCGATAACAATAACCATTGATACGACTGCTAAGACTGTACCAATGATAGCCAACATTTTTGGTCTTTTTCTGTTAATAGCTAGACCTATCAAGCCCAATATAAGCGCTAAGATAGCAATAACAAAAGATAGATTGTTAATAATAGGCATCCAAGACCCAAATAGAGCAATCGCTCCAAAAATAATAGCCAAAATACCTAAAACTTTGCGTTCTTCATTCATAATGAAACCTCTCTCAGCTTTTAATGTGGATCAGTTATTGCACATTTTTTATTTCTGTTTTTTACATACCAACTATTTCCAAAATGGAAAGAGTTGGTTTATTTATTTTCTCGGTTCCTTGCGGTGCCAATTATTTGGAAATCCTAATGTAGCATTTATAATGTTTATATCAACGGATTTTAGTTTGTTTTCAAGTTTTCTAACTTTTTTTCTGAGAGTATTCCACAAACGATTGAACTCTTCTCCGCTGATGAAGCACTGTAAGCTGACAACTGTTGAGTAGACTGATTTTCTGGAATCGTCGTCTTGTAAGTTGAAGTCATCATGGATAGGGGAAAAGTAGACACTATTTGCAGTACAATTATAATTTAGCAGTCTGTTATTGTGAGCACATACGTTTCTTGTTTGGTTGATATTTTTTAAAAAAGAAATCATAGTTTCTGGGGGGAACACACCAGTGAAATCGGGATTATTTGTTTTTAAAAAACTAACTAAATCCTTTGCAATTTTATTTTGTAGACTCGTTGGCAAATTTTTGATAATGTTTCGTGTATCACCAAATTCCAAGTAGTCAGTTAAAACCCATATCGGGACATCTTTGTGGTTAGTGTAGTAGTGGTTGATTGAAGTTCCACGCTTATTTTTATTATAGTTCACAATTTTAGAGAGTCTAGATATGATATAGCCTACATCAAGGATTTTATCGTTGTCGTAATTTTTAGTGTCGAGATAAGCATATTGTTGATTTTGATAAGCCTCTGCAAATCTATGAGCTGTAATAGATTTTATATGATGTTCAGCTTCAAGTATAGATTGCAGGATAGCTCTCTTAATATCCTTGTCAAAAGTGTAGAGAGAAGCCACTTCATCGAAGGTGACGCCCTCTATATAATTATCACTATCTATTATCTGAAAGAATTTACTGTATCCGTTAATGATATTGTAGTAGTTGTTACTCAATAAATATTTTAATGTACGCTCTCTATTGGTGATAGCAAGATTTCTATCTTTGAGCACATCAAGTTGTTCTTCTAAATCTTTAAATGGTTTCAAAAAAAGCCTCCTCCAAGTAAATGGAGAAGACTTCTTCCGCATCAGACCCCGTAGAGTTATTGACACTTTTTTCTTAAATTATCTCCATTTTACTGTATTATTTAAATTTTGTCAAGGTATTTTTGTTAAATTTATTTTTATTCCCCTCTATACACCCCGACAACTGCAAAAATCTTGATGTGTGTGTCTTCGGCTGGTGGGAAGTCTAGGATGATATCTTCATACTTGTCATTGAGCGATACTAGGCGTAAGCGTCCGTTTTCGGTATATATCTTCTTGAAGTAAGAACGGTCTCCGTATGCGATAACTGCCAAATCTCCGTTGTAGGTAGTCAGTCCTTTGTCTACTAAATAGAGAATGTCTCCGTCTTGGTAGTCAGGTTGCATGGAGTCTCCGCTTACCTTGGTAGCAATATCGTGGCGTGGTGGTTGCTCGTCAACCTCTATAGTCTCTCTGTCTGTATCGTCGTAACCAAATCCATAGTTGAATCCGCTAGCTGCAGCCGTCTCAGATACAACTTCAACTTGGTACAAGTCGATAACTTTCTCTGATACTTCATTTATCTTCGCTTTTCTTCGTTTCTCTTGTTCGTCACGTAATTTTTCAGCGTATGTGATAACTTTTCTTTGTCCAGGTGGTTCTAGTTGGTCGTAGATGGATTGGATTTGGGAAGTAGTAGGGGTAATTTCAATAGATGAAGGTTTGGCTAGGTCAAATAGATATTGAGGAGAAACTTCTAAAGCCTGAGCATATATTCTAATATCCTTTTCATCTAACTGTCTATTTCCGTTTTCATGGTTAGAAATTGTATTTTGTTTAAAACCTGTCAGCTCGGCAAGTTTTTTTTGAGTTAATTTCTTGGATTTTCTTACTTCTTTAATTGAGTTACCTAGTATATTCATATTAAACAACTCCTTTCATTTCTTATTATATACTAACGTGACAAAAAAATAAATAAAAAAATCTCAAAAAGTGATAAAAAATTATTGACAAACATCTCAAAGCGAGATATAATTAAATCAAGCTTAAGGAAAAGGAGGTAAGGCAAATGATGGAACACATCATAAAAAGCCTAGCAAACAAGGACACTGCAACCGTCATCTTGGTACTAGGCTTAGTTAGAGAAGCACGTTTGTGGCACAAACAAATCTTAGAACACAAACGTAAGCTTCAAAACAAAAAGTAGAGAAAGGGGCAGAAGCCCCAACCTCTACTTGATAGTGTACCATCATTTGCCGTGAAAAGCAATGAGTGAAGAAACTGGATTGATAATCCTAGCAGGATTTATGATTGTATCTTTCACTATTCGTAAGATAGTGGAATACCGATGTGATAAAAAAGATAAGGAGTAGGGAAATGCCGAAACAAAAAGAAAAATACCACGATAGACGTGGTAGACCTGATGGGTTGACGGTTGAAAAAGTTATCCACCTTTCAATTTTGAGAGGAGAAGGAACTGAAGCGGATAGTATTCGAGTTGTCGAGCAGTATTACAATATGGACGGCATTCTAATATTTGAATTAGATCCTTGTTCTCCACATTATCAAGAATTTTTAGGTTTGCGTTGATCTTGTTTATCTTTGTCCAAATCTAAAATATCTTGTAGTAATTGCTCGTTGTCATGACGCTCGATATACCATTTTTGCATAAGTAATTCTATAAACTTCAGCAGCTTGTGAGCCTCATTCGGTTCGATATCCACTATAAGATTTATATCTTTTTCTGGATGGGCGCCAATATTCCCAAGTTTTCGTAGAGCATCGAGTACATTTTTAGTGCTAGGGTCAACAGACTCTTTTAAAGCGTCTATCTCATCTACTAATCTTGCTTTAGAAATTCCCCAAAAATCTCTAATCATTCCTTGTAGACAACGTCTAGAGAGGGTAGCAGAAGCTTTGGGGCTGAGATTTAAGATAGCGTGAGCTTCTTCATAATCACTTCTGATAGCCTGAGGGATGTAGTCTGGATAGACTTTTGCAAGTGAAATAGGGTTGAAGTGCATAATACGATTTGGAAATTGACTACCAACGCCCACGATATCAATCGAAACTTTATGACAGTTTGGACACTTCATTGATTGTATTTTTATTTTATCACTCATATTTTCGTCACTTATAAAATGTGAACGACGAATCAAAAAGTGGTGTTCGTCTTCTCGGAATGTATCGTAGTGGTTTGGGACAGAATAACCGCAAAATAAGCAGAATAGTTTACTAGAATCCATAAGATTTCTCCAATCATTTTATTTTGATTATACCACATTTGAAAGGTAGTTAGAATTGGAAGATAAAATCATCGAACTTGCTGATTACTTCATCAGCGAGAACACAACGTACAGAGAAGCAAAAATAGCGTGTGAGAAGCTATTGAAACAAGTCAGCCATGAGATAGAACTCAGGGCGATGGAAAGTAAAACGAGGGGGTGAGTGCGTGCAGGAACTTACAAAAAAACAAAAGTTAAAAAAGCAAGAATTGAAGCCGAAAATAAAGCTTAGAAAAGAGAGAAAGAAGCATGAACTTACGACAGTTTTTATGGCAGATTTAATTGGTTTGAAAAATCGCAGACAATATGAATTAAAAGAAAATGGCAAAGCTCCATTCCATGATTATGAGATATCTATTATTTCTAATTATTTTCACAAATCAGAGAGTGAATTATTTTTTTAAAATAAAATATCTCAATTTGAGATTAAATAGAAAGGAATTAGAGAGTGAATGAAATAGCTTTATCAAACAATCTCAATCAGATTGAACTAGAAATCAATCATCACAAACAAATTGCAGGGCAGTCAATCTGGGAAATCGGCAGACGACTCAATCACGTTAAGGAACATGATTTGACTCATGGGCAGTTTATGGCGTGGTTGAAGAAAGTTGATTTGAGTTGGTCGGAAGCAAATCGCATGATGAAGGTTGCTAAAGAATTACCAAATTACCCAACGTTGAGTAATTTAGGTAGTACAGCCCTTTATCTCATCGCAACCCTTCCAGCAGAGGAGAAGCAAGCTCAACTAAACAGGATTGAGCAAGGAGATAACCCAACAGTCAGAGAGTTGCAAGATTTGAAATTAAAATTTTCCGCAGCGAAAAGAAAAATAATGGAACTGCAAAATGGGCAAGAACCGACTAAGGAAATCGTGAAAGAAGTCCCTGTCATGCCAGCGGACTATCAGGAAGCCCTCCAGAATCGTCAAAAACTAGAAGAGCGTGCCGAGTCAGCAGAGGAAAGGAATGCCTTTCTTGAAGCGCAATTAAAAGACCTGTACGCTCAACGTGCAGAAGTGGATGAAAAATCGAACAAGTACGACGAATTGACAAAAGCCATCCAGCAATCCCAAGGGCAGTTGGACGACTACCAGAAAAGAATCGCTTCCTACAAGAATATCCTTAGCCTTATCCAGAAAGGGAATGATTTTCTTGCCAATATGGGCGGTCTCATCTACGCAGATGAAGAAAAAGTTCTACATACGGACGGTGTTGCTGGTCAGGAGTTCGATAGTTTCGTCAATCGAGGCATCCGATTCTTTACGGATTTACAAGCAATCAGAAATAAAGACAATCAAATCGTGGAAGGAGAAATTTTATGACGCATGAAGTAGTTACAATTCAACCGAACGAACTGACTCAAGAAGATATCTTGATTCAGGTTCTACAAACTCAAAAAGAACTGAAGCAAAATCAGGAAGTGTTGGCAGGAGATGTTGATTATCTTAAAAATGAGCAACCAGTCAACCCATCAATTTGTTTAGAACTTGAAAATTTAAGAAAAGTGAAAGTCATCAAGGCTCTTGGTGGTAAGGATAGCCAAGCTTATAAAGACCGTTCTTTTGCTGGCAAGGTATTTCGTCAGGCTGCTAAAGACTTTAAAGAGTTCTTTAGGATTCCACGGTATGACCTACTGAAGAAAAAAGACGAAGAGAAGGCTTTTACTTATTGGGACTCATGGGAGCCATCACATAATACCAAGATGGAAATTAAGGAACTGAATAAAGTTAAACCAGCGTAGGTGCAGGGATGGAAGATAGAGTCATTATAGCAGAAAAGGAGATTAGAAATAGAAAGGAGAGCGTATGACAGACTTTAAAAATTTAGATTGCCAATTCATCTTTCAGGAATCCAACCAATGACTACACAGCTGTTAGTAATAGCTTCATCAATGATCCTGCGATGGATTTTACAGCTGTTGGCATCATGATGGTGGTGTTGGCTAATCACCCAAACTGGCAAGTCTATCCAGAGGAGATAGCCAAGCGAAAAGGTGTTAACCGGAAGACAATTGATAAGTATTTCAAAATCTTTGAAGAGGCTGGATATTTGCGAAAAATCAGAAAAAAACCTCCTGGAAATGGAGGGAGTCATATATTCAGATTCTTTTCATTAATAAATAAAAGAGAGGGTAGAAAAAATAAATAAAAAAAGCACCTGACGGCAATCAGGCGCTAATCAAAAATTACTAACTAAATTATAACACGAAGGAGAGGAAATTGCCAATGGCTTTGGAATTGTTTGGAGAAGATTTTAAAAACGAACTGTTGGAAGAACTTGTCCAGTTAAATGTGAAAGCTATGACTGAAGCTAAAATGCGAGTGGCAAGAGGCACGAACTGGGCTTCAATCAAAGATGTTCAGGAAAAGACGGGCTGGGGTCGCAAGAAAATCGAAGATTTCAGAGACGCAGGGAAATTCCGCTATCAGCAAAATGCTAAAGGCGGTAAGTATTTATATGACTTGAACGACGTACTACGGTTTCAGAGTCAGTTAGCAAAATAAAGGAGATAGAAAAAATGTTTGAACCACCATTAATTAATCAGCTTTTAGGAACTGGCGCAGTGATTTTAGGATTTATTGGTGCTGGGATTTTAGCACGACAAATGGAACTGCACGAACTTGAGAAACAACGCAAGTTAGAAGAACGTGACACGAAGATTATACAAGCGTTTAACGAAGCGGTTGAAATCGGTCGTGAGATTGAGCGTGAGGAGATTAGGAAGAATATCCGAAGAGATTTTCAAGGCTTCACGTTTGACAATGAACGTCCTGAGGGGTTAAAACCAGAGCCGTTAGCTTTGCCAGAACCTAAGAAGGCGATTATGAAAGTGTTACGCTGAGGATAAGATAATGACGAGAATTGAACTTGAAAACCGTGTATGGCTTTTGGCCAATCATGAAGAAAAAAACGAATTGCTGGATCTTGGGCTAACATCCAAGGCCAGATATGTGAAACGAGTGTTGGAACTTGGAAAGGTGTATGCTCATGTTTGATTATGACAGAGATATGATGCAACCGCCTGAACCACGAGAAGAACTTGACCCAAGCCAGTACATCTATGTTGGATGTGGGCAGTATCGATACGTGGGTGATGAAGTATGATTCAGGAGCTACACGAAGAAATCGACAACTGGCGAGCTGAATATATTCATCTCGGCCGAGAACTCGGAGAAATCATCAACGACCAACAGGATATTATTTTGAAATTGCAAAACGAAAATAGACGTATAAAACGTGAAAATTGGAATTTGAAGAAGACGAAAGGAAGAAAGAAATGACAAACGAACTAACACAAAAACAAATTACATCACCAGTTGCAGCACGCATTGGAGAAATGCAAAACGAGGGACTAATGATTGCACAGAATTATAGCGTTAGCAATGCACTCAGTTCAGCATATTACGCTCTAAAAAATTCCAGTAGTGGGAATTTGCTCCAGATGTGCACTCAAGATAGTATCTACAATGCACTCCTTGACATGGTAACTCAAGGGCTTAGCCCGGCAAAGACTCAGTGCTATTTTATCCCTTACGGAAATACTGTTAAGCTGACTAGATCATATTTTGGCACTATGAAAGTTGTTAAGCAATTACCAGAAGTGAAAGATATTTATGCAGAAGTTATCTATGAGGGTGACAAATTCCAAATTAAGAACGAAAACGGTCGGAAAGTTTTTGTTAGCCATGAAACGGATTGGGTTAATGCAGACAATCCAATCGCAGGAGCTTATTGCATTATCGAAAAAGAGGATGGGGAGAAAATCCTGACTGTTATGACCAAAAAAGAAATTGACAAGTCTTGGGCGCAAGCTAAAACTAAGAATGTTCAGAATAACTTCCCTCAAGAAATGGCTAAGCGTACAGTTATCAATCGTGCTGCGAAACAGTTCTTTAATACTAGTGATGATAATGATTTATTTATTGATGCTGTGAACCGTACTACAGAAAATGAGTATGATAACGAGCGCCAAATGAAAGAAGCTGAACCAGTGAGAGAAGAAGCTGAAACGTTAGACGACATTTTAAAAGCCCCTAGCACGCCCACAGAGCCAGACAACGTGGTAGATGGAGAATTTACCGAAGAAAGCAAAACACCCCCAAAAACGGCTGAAAAAACGGCAATTCCTGACGAGTTAGCTTCTACCGAATACCCAGCAGATGAAATTCCAGACTTTAACGAAGAAACGGGAGAAGTTTTGGAAGAGATCAGTTTCTTTGAGGGAAACACGACCAACATTAAGGAGTAGGCCATGGAAGAATTAACACAAGAGAACTACTACCAGGACACAAACTGGTTGACCAATTCACGCTTTAAACGGTATCAGCAATGCCAGGCCAAGGCCTTTGCTTTGGACAGTGGCCAATGGGTAGAAGAGAGGGACGAGACCCCTCTCCTCCTTGGGAACTATGTTCATAGCTACTTTGAAAGCCCAGAAGCACACCAGCAGTTCATGGATGAAAATGGCGACAAAATCTTGGCCAAAACTGGGAAAAACAAAGGAAATCTAAAATCTGACTTTGTGATTGGCGATAAGATGATTGCAAGTCTAAAGGATGACGATGGATTTAATCATTTGTACCATGGTTATCCGTCAGACGAAGTTCAAAAAGAGTTGATTGTCTATGGAGAAATCGAAGGGGTTCCAGTCAAAGGTAAGCTGGACAGTGTCAACTTGAGTCGTGGCTATTTCGTGGATTTAAAAACCATGAAGTCCATCTATGCTGAAGAATGGAGCGCAGAACTTAAAAAGAAAGTTCCTGCAGCAGTTAACAATATTCTTAACTTTGGATATCATGGTCAGCTTGGATTGTATCGTGAACTCTTAAAACAGATGACTGGTAAAGATTTCAGACCATACATCGTAGCAGTCAGCAAGGAAAACGTGCCAGATCGTGACATTTTGAAAATCGATGATGAATGGCTTGAAGAAGGTTTAGACAAAATCAAGTCTAAAATTGTAGAAGTTTGGGAGGTTATCCAAGGCCGGAAAGAGCCTAAAAAATGTGGTCATTGCGATTATTGCAGAAGCCAGAAAAAGCTGAATGCAGTAGTTAGCTTGAATGACCTGATTGAAAGTGATTATTAAGTTTGAAAAACCAACTATTTCCAAAATGGAAACAACTCAAAAATAAACAAGCCGGGCATTCTTGTAAAACTGCGAACTAGAAAGCGTCAATGAAGGTCATGTGACCTTGGACGAGCGACTGCCTGTATTTAGCCAAACTCACAACAACAGAGGCAGTCGCATTTTTTGAAATGAAATGAATGAAATCAAAGAAAAAGCCCTGGCTAAGTTGCTAGAGGAATTAAATAAACCACATGATCTTTCACTTGATCGCATTCATAACTGGATTTGCGACCAAGAGGACGAAGAGTTATTCCAAGGCATCCTAAAAGAGCGATACTCTCTGAAATGTGCTCTGAAGTATGCGAAAGAAAAAGCGCGCAAATTCGCTGAAAATGGAGTAGCTTGCATCGATGACAACACTGTTTTTGGATGGATTCGAGAATATTTTATCTCAAATTCAAAAGTATCCAACATCGAACAGGTACCAGTCGAATCTATCAAGAAGAAAAAGGAAGAGAAAAATCAGGATTCTCCTGAAGAAAATGTGGATGTCGCTAAAATTAAGAAAGGCGCTGGTCCAGGTGATGAGATCATCAAGAAGCCTAAAATTAAGAAGGAGAAAGGAGTAGTCGAAGGTCAATTGGACCTTTTTGAAGAACTAGCATGAGCAAGATCAACGAACAATGCAAGCGAGAAGCAGATAGACGATTGAAGCCACCTGCAGGTTTCTGGAGCTGGTGCTACTCGCAAATCACAACGTACAAATGGAGCAATAAGGACAAGACCATAATCGCTTCAGATTTGAACCTTGGCCATTGTATCGAGAAACGACTGACAAAGTCGTCACGGCTCACTTTTTATGACAAGACCTACTTTTTCTCTATCATTCTCAGTACCTCGAAGCGCATTGAGATACAATCTTATGAATTTAGGTCGAATTTGGTTGAAGGAAAACAGTTTATCGATTGGCATTTTACAAATTTGGAGCGATTCGAAAATGACAAACATGTGAAGATTGGCCAAGATTACAACGGACAATTTTATCCGTATCTATTCGCTAATTTCTTTAGCGGAGGGTATTATACTGGTAATAAATTCTATCCAAACAAATGGGTTGAAAAACTTAAAAAGGTATCTGAACTCAAATATTTGAAGTTCGGGAATATTTGCTACTGGGAAATTGAACGGCTTTACAAATATAAGTTTGAAATTGAATTCGCTCAGAAAATTCATGCTTACAAATTGGCCAACGAAATCATGTATCCAGGTTACACTGGATTCACCAAAAACGTAGATATGCGAACCTTGAATCGCAGATGGCTTCAGAGGAATAAACAATTTTTCAAGAATTCAAATCGTAGTTTTAATGAATTTGAGTTGAGCCGTCGATTAAAAGAACGGAACGGCCGACTGGTGCCTGGCATTGAGTCTTATCTGACTTACCACGATATCAAGCATATACCGAAAGGTGTCGGGATCAATAAGTTTCAGAATTGGGTTATCAAGAACAGAATTGAGTTCAATGAATATCTTGATTACCTCAAAATGTTACGAGAAATGGGGGTTGAGCCTGAAAGTGATGCTATGCTTGTTCCAAAGGATTTTACGGCCATGCATAATCACACGGTCGGATTATATAATCAATTCGTTGAAGAAAAACGCAAACTGGAAGATAAGAAGAAACGTAAGCAGCTTGAAGCAGAATTCAAACTTAGAGAAGGAATGGATAAGACCATCCAAGGATACGCATTTCACGTTCCTAGAAAAGTGGCCGAACTTATCTATGAGGGCAAGAAGCTACATCATTGCGTAAGCTCGTACACAGACAAGCATTTTAAAGGGAATACCTTAATAGTGTTTGTCCGTCTATCAAATCAACCTAAAAAACCTCTTTACACACTCGAAGTAAAGCAAGGCAAGATAATTCAATTCCGTGGAAAATACAACAAAAATGTTCCCAGTGAGGTTTGGGATGTAGCCAGGGAATGGATGAAACAAGTAAAATTACTACCCAAAGCAGTATAAATCAGGAGAAAATAAATGAATTATAAAATCGATATAGCAGGAACGAGTATTGCACTCGAAATCGTAGATAAGAATATCACGATCACAAACAAGATTGAATATGATATGCAGATGCATTTCAGAAATACGGACGCAGATGCTTCTCTTGATACAAGTGGCGACGTGTTCGAGCCTCTCTATTGGCTAGACATCAGGGTAACACCGAAAACGCCAACAGAGTATCATACGAGCCTTGGAGTCAAGAGGGAGAAACGCCACTTAGCCGAACTTCAGAAGTTCTTTGAGTTCATCGAGAACAACAAGCGAAATCTATTCGATCTTTGTGGAATCAAGGGAGAGCTGCAATGAAATCTCTGACATTATCGTTAGACATTTCGACTACTGCGACAGGTTGGGCCATATTTCACGGCTCTGAACTTGTCCAGAGTGGTGTCTTAAAGCATAAAAGCAAGTCATTCTTTGAACGTGGGCGGTTCATGGCTAGTGAATTGCGAGCGATTCAATCAAGGGCGCTCCAGAAGTACGACTGCCATTTTGAATCGATTGTGGTCGAGAAGAACTCGGTAATGGGGCCAAATCAGCAGTCTATGATCAGTATTGGAATTGTTACAGGTATCATTCTTGGCAGACTGATTGCTGACAATGTGTACTTCGTGAACGTGTCGACCTGGCGCAAGTACTGGAAGTTTAGTTACAAGGACCGAAGTAAAAAGTCAATGAAGCTGCAGGCAGTTGCTAAGGTGTCTGATGAATTCGACCTGAACGTCAAAGACGATGAAGCTGACGCTATCCTGATTGGTTCATATTTTGTAAACCATGGCCAAGAATTTGGAAATTTGGAAAGCCACAAGGTGAGTTGAGGAGTTGGAAGATGAATGTTAAGGAATTAATTGAGAAATACAAAAGATATGAGGGGAAGTGGAATGGTAAAACAGGAGAACTAGCTCGTCAAATTTTTCTAGAAGACTTGAAACAACTAGAGGAACCGCAACCAGTCAAAGTAAAGCAGTTTGTTGCGGATTGGTATGAGGAACACAAAGACGAATTTGAGTACAATGTGTGGGATTGGTTATCTTCAAAAAGCGAGTCGGGAAAGATTGATAGTAAGTTCGCTTTTTGGTTAAACGACGTAGATAATACACCTATTCAAACCCTTGTCAACATGCACCAATTCGGCTACGAGGTCGAGGAAGAGAAGCGGTATTTTGTGAAGGTTAAAGCGACAAAACACTACATTTCTAAAGATGGAATTGGGAAAATATTTTTCTCTTTAGCATACAAAGAAAGTTTTACAAAAAAAGAACTAGAAGATGCTGGCTTCGGCTGGGTATTCGATTGTGAGGGGATTGAGATTGAGGAGGTAACGAAATGACAGTTGAACAATTTCTTCAATCATTATCATACCTTATGTGGGCTTCATATTGGTCAGTAATTTTTTATAAATTCTTTAAAAATAATAAAAATAATAAAAATAATAAAGATTGAGGAGGTGGAGTGATGGCATTAACGCTTGGAAGTAGTATTACTGAACTTATTCTTGAAATTGGTAATATTTTAAACTCTCCAGATAACAATACAACAACTTTCGCACTTGAAATTCCAAATCAATCTTTCTTTCTAGAAATAAATGTAAAACCAAAGAAAAAGGAAAAAGAGGTAATGAATCCATATGTTGTGAAAAAATTATGAGAGATGAAAACTCTGTTTTTGATAAAGACAATAATTACCACAAACAGAAGGAAAAAGAAAGACATAATCCGGTCTTTAAACGAAAGAATTCAAAAAAGTAAGGAGGTCATAGATTGAAACGATTCATAGCTATCTGGATTCTGCTATCTGCTGGACTAAACATCTGGCAGATGGACAAGATTCGAGATTTGGAAGAGAAGAAGCCGATGGTTATCTACAAGGCTGATAACGCAGGCGCTGAAATCCATGGCAAAGTCGTCGAGAAAGGACGACATGGGAAGCTATATACAGTGACTATCAGAGATTATGGGATTTTCGTAGTCACTAGAGAACAGTGGGATAAAATAAAAGTAGGGGATGAGGTGTTACTATGAACACACTAGAAAATGTAAAACAATGGTTTATTGAGCGTGACCTTGAAAACGGTGGACGACTGGACAAGCAGTCTTTGAAACTCAGTGAAGAGTTCGGCGAACTCTGTGCTGGCTATCTCAAGAAGAATGAGAATCTGACCAAGGACAGTATCGGAGACTGTGCAGTTGTGATTGTTGGTCTGGCCTTGCTGATAAAGGTAGATGTGCATAAGATTTTTGAAACATCAGGAAATGATAGAGATGTAATGACATGTTTTAGTCATTTAAGTAAAAATATAAGCGATTTTCAGATTTATCAAGACTCATTTTCTAAAGTTTTTTGTAAATCAAGTCTGATACGTACAATCCTATGGTTAAAATCAATCAGCAATGCCCTTGGTTATAGCTTCGAAGAATGTTTTGAATTGGCTTACCAAGAAATCAAAGACCGCAAGGGTCGTTGGATTGACGGTACGTTTGTCAAAGAGGAGGATTTGGTATGATACCGAAATTTAGAGTGTGGATAAAAACAGAAAAACGTATGATTGAAACAGATGACCTTCTTGCTATTGACTATGAGAATGAAGTGGTCATGACACAACAAGTTTATTTTGAGAATGGTTTACCAGACGATAGAGATATCTATTGTTATGATTTTGACGAAATCGAACTCATGCGCTCAACAGGATTGCAAGACAAGAACGGCAGGGAAATCTTTGAGGGGGATATTTTGGCATGCAAAACTGATGATGAAGTGATAAATTTGAATATATTTTGGGATGAAGAGCATGCTTTATTTATGTTCGAGTCGAAAAAATATAACGAACAGGAACCTTTAGCTGAATTGGTTGAAGATAACACATATCCGTTTGAAATCATCGGCAACATCTACGAAAACCCAGATCTTTTGGAGGATAAATAATGAACCCAGAAATAATTGACAACGTAAACAAACCAAGCCACTACCAAGGCAGATTTGGCATGGAATCTATCAATGTTTTGAGGAACTTCATGACACCAGAACAGCTGAAAGGCTTTTATCTTGGAAATGCCTTGAAGTATCAACTGCGATTCCAGAAGAAAAACGGTCTTGAAGACCTGAAGAAAGCCAGAAAGAATCTTGACTGGCTTATCGAGGAGATGGAACATGAGAATTAAAACATTAATGGGAACAATCATCAATGTTGATAGGATAAAGCGCAGTATCACAGTTGAGGGTATTGAATTAGGCTCAGATTGTCGTGCTTTAGTATCTAAACACAAAGATGGTACAGGTACAATAACACTAGTTTTTGATGGGAAAATAATTTAAAAAAGGAGTAAAAACAATGTTTACACAATACAATCACGAAACAGGAAAAATGACACTTACAAAACTTGCTAAGGGCGGTATCATTACAGTTGCAGCAATTGCTTCACTTGGGATTTTTCGTCTCACGGCCGTGAAGCGTATCCCAGCTAATACAGTTGGAGTTAAGGTTAGCGCGATTGGAGGTGTTCAAGAAAATACCCTGCAAACAGGATATCATCTAAAAATGCCATTTATCGACAAGGTTTACACTCTCTCCACTTCTGTTCAAACAAAAACAATGGAGAAAATCACGACTCAGACAAAAGATGGTCAATGGTTAAATACTAATATCGATGTAAAATATCGTGTAAACAAGGAAAAAGCCATGACGGTCTTCTCTAATTACACAGACTTAGAAAACGTGAATAATAGTGTAGTATCTCCTGCTGTTCAGCGTGCTATTGAATCTGTAACTGGAAATTACGATATTTATGATATTCTCGGTGACAAGCGTACTGAAGTTTATGAAATGATTGACAAGGCTCTCAAGGAAAAATTTGAGTCTTATGATTTAGAGTTTGTTTCTTTTACCATCACAGACCAAGATGCAGGCGATGAGATTGAAGCAGCAATCAAAAATGAATCGGTCAAACAGAAGGAAATAGACACAGCTAAACAGGAACAGGAAAAAACTAAGGTTGAAGCCGATACTAAAAAAGTTCAAGCTCAAGCAGAAGCAGACGCAGGTATCATCAAAGCAGAAGGTGAGGCCAAGGCCAACAAAGCTAAGTCAGACTCAATCACAGATAATCTTATCCGGATGAAAGAAGCAGAAGCCAGAGAGAAGCATGGCTGGGTCACTGTTAACGGTGTAGGTAGTGTGATCACGAATAAAGAATAAAATAAAAAAGCCAGCACAGCTGACTCCTTTGTGATATTCCGATAAAAATATTATATCATAAAGGAGCGATGTTGTGAGGTTATTAAAAAGAGTTGACGTGCAATTTACCAAAAAAAATGTATATGACGTTCTAGAGAGTTATCGCTCGTATGTCCGAATGGCAGGCGCTGAGTATTTGCCTAAGATCACAACGACCTACTCATTTGAACCAAAGACGTTTACTGGTAAGAACACAGCTACTGAGAATATGGTTATCGAACATGTGGATGCAGAAGCAGAAGTTCTGGAGATTGAGAGAGCAGTCAACTGCATTATGGATCCATACGTTCGGCAGGTTATCGCAAAGAAGTACATGGATATGAAAATCCAATTATCGGACAAGGCTATCTATATGGACTTAGGCTATTCTGAAAGTGAGTTCTATCGCATGCTTAGCAGAGGTGCTTTGGAATTTGCGGAAGCCTATCGAAAAGGTAAGCTGATTGTCTTTCGTAAATTTTTGGGAGATATTTGCAAGTAAATTGCAAGGAAATGGCTTATTTTACATGGTAAAATAGTATTGTCAAGTGATAGGTCAATTGACGTCTCCTTTATACTTTATTATATTTTTCCGAGGCTTCGGTCTCGTTTTGGCGGTGACAGGTAAGTGGTTTCTCTCCTATGTTTCCTTCGGTTCGATTCCGGGCATCGCCGTTAATGACTACAAAAAAATAGATCAGAAAATTTATTTCTAATTAACACGCAAGGTAGTAGTCGTCTTGCAAAAAGGTCGCACATCGTGTGGCTTTTTTTGATTTACAAAATAAACAAATCAGGGAGGAGGGCATGGAAAAAAGCGAGCTAGCACGCAAAGACTATGAGGCGGGCATGAAGTACAAAGACATTGCTACTAAGCATGATGTCTCAATCAACACAGTCAAATCATGGCAACGTAGGCATAATTGGACTCGTACAAAAAAGGGTGCACCCAAAAATCCAAGAGGTGCACCAAAAGGGAATAAGAACGCAGTTGGTCATGGGGCGCCTAAAGGCTCGCAAAACGCCCTTAAACACGGTCTGTTTGCTAAGAATCTACCTCAAGAAGTATATGAGATAGCGCAAGAGCTTTCAGGAAAACAGCCTATCGACATTCTTTGGGAAAACATCACGTTGACCTATGCTAATCTTTTGCATGCCCAGCGCATTCTGTACGTTCAGGACGTTGATGATACAACCACTATGCTTATTGCAAGCACAGCAAAAGGCGGAGAAAGCTATGAAGTTCACACTGCTTGGGATAAGCAGGGTAAGGCGTTAGCTGCAATTGCAAGAATACAGTCAGAACTTAGAAATATGATTAAAACATATGATGAATTAACTCGCTCAAGCCTTGCTACAGAGGAGCAGAGATTGAGAATTGAGATTCTGAAATCTAAACTGCCTGACAATGAACCTGAGAACGTTCATGATGATGGTTTTATCAAAGCATTAGAAGGGATAGTCGAAGAAACGTGGCGAGAAGAAAAATAAAGACCAGTACATTCGAATTCCAACCTTTTAGCAGAAAGCAGAATAAGGTGCTAAGTTGGTGGCTTTGGAACTCTCCAGTTCATAAGTCGGAGGGTATTATCGCAGATGGTGCTATCCGTTCGGGCAAGACTGTCTCTATGAGCCTAGCTTTTGTTATCTGGGCGATGACATCATTCAACCATCAGAACTTTGCGATGTGTGGTAAGACAATTGGCTCTTTCAATCGTAACGTTTTGAAACTGTTGTTGGTCATGATACAGTCAAGAGGTTTTAGCTACGTCTATCATCGGACGGATAACTTGATAGAAATCACAAAAGGCGACGTGTCGAATGATTTTTATATCTTTGGTGGTAAGGACGAGAGTTCACAGGATCTTATTCAAGGTTTAACGCTGGCAGGTATCTTTTTCGATGAAGTAGCGCTTATGCCCGAGTCCTTTGTTAACCAGGGCACAGGGCGTTGCTCTGTGACAGGTTCGAAGTGGTGGTTCAACTGCAACCCAGACGGGCCTTATCATTGGTTTAAAGTTAACTGGATAGACAAAGCAGAAACAAAGAATATGCTTTATCTGCATTTTGATATGGACGACAACCTTTCTCTTTCAGAGAACATCAAGAAGCGTTATAGAAGTCAATATCAAGGTGTTTTCTATCAGCGATATATCCAAGGTCTTTGGACGGTTGCAGAAGGTATTGTCTACGATATGTTCAGTAAGGATAAGCATGTTGTATCAACTTTGCCAGAAATGAGTAAGCTGGGCAAATATGTTTCAGTCGACTACGGTACGCAGAATGCGACCGTTTTTCTTTTATGGGAAAAAGACATCAATGGCAAGTATTACTTGACAAGAGAATATTATTACTCAGGTCGTGACGAGAACGTACAGAAAACCAATGCCGAGTATGCTGATGATTTAACTGCTTGGTTAGGAGATACGAACATCGAACGAATCATTATTGACCCGTCTGCTTCTTCATTCATTGCTGAATTGAAGAAGCGAGGATATAGAATCAAAAAAGCTAGAAATAACGTCCTTGAAGGTATTCGTTTTGTCGGTTCCATGCTTGGTCAAGAGAAAATCGCAGTGCATGAGAACTGTGTGAATACGTTGAAAGAGTTCCACGCTTATGTCTGGGACGAGAAAGCCTCTGCGAATGGCGAGGACAAGCCTATCAAACAGTTCGACCACGCAATGGACGCCCTACGTTATTTCTGCTATACAGTATTATTCAAGTCAGGAGGTATGACTGTTTGGAAATAGAAGTAATTAAAAATATAATCTCGTCGCAGATGGTCAAACATGGAAAGTTTGTCTCACAAGCAGCTGAAGCCGAGAAATACTATCGTAACGAGAATGATATTAAACGAAAGCGTAAGCCTGCCGATAAAAAAGGAGCTGAGAACGAAGCGAAAGCAGAAGATAATGCCTTTCGTAATGCTGACAATCGTATTAGTCACAACTGGCACCAGTTATTGCTTGACCAGAAAAAGGCTTATGCGTTGACCTATCCGCCTACATTTGATGTGGACGATAAAAGCGTTAATGATAAGATTGTAGACGTCTTAGGAGACGATTATGAACGTATCAGCAAGCAACTTTGCGTTAATGCAGGAAATGCTGGTATCGCTTGGCTTCACGTTTGGAAAGATGCTAGTGATAACTCGTTTAGATATGCTTGCGTGGACTCAAAAGAAGTGATACCTATCTACTCAAAGTCTTTGGATAAGAAGTTGATTGGGGTACTGCGAGTTTACTCTAGCATTGATGAAACAGATGGTAAAAATTACACTGTTTACGAATATTGGAACGACAAAGAGTGCTCTTTCTATCGGCACGAAGAAAATAAGCCACTGGAAGGATTAGAAACATTCCAAGCAATCTCTTTGATTGATACCATGAATGGAGACCGCTCAAGCGGCAATAGTTTCAAACATGATTTTGGCCTTGTTCCTTTTATTCCGTTCAAGAATAACGAAATTGAGACCAATGACTTGAAGCCAATCAAAGACCTAGTTGACGTTTACGACAAGGTTTTTAGTGGGTTTGTCAATGATACAGACGATGTTCAAGAGGTTATCTTTGTTCTTACAAACTACGGTGGGCAGGACAAGCAAGAGTTTCTAGAAGATTTGAAACGCTACAAGATGATTAAGATGGACAACGACGGCATGGGAGACCAATCAGGAGTTACAACCATTGCGATTGACATTCCAACCGAAGCAAGAAATCTGATTTTAGAGCGGACTAAGAAACAAATCTTTATTAGTGGCCAAGGGGTTAACCCTGAAACAGATAAACTGGGGAACAGTTCTGGAGTTGCTTTGAAGTTTCTATACTCGCTCTTAGAGTTAAAGACCGGCAACATGGAAACTCAGTTCAGAAGTGGATATGCCACACTTGTTAAGATGATCTTGAAACATCTAGGATTGTCCGACAAATTCAAAATCAAGCAAACATGGACACGGAACTCAATCAATAACGACACAGAAATGGCTCAAGTAGTTTCTACTCTCGCAACTATCACATCAAGAGAGAACGTAGCTAAATCGAATCCAATTGTAGAAGATTGGCAGGATGAACTGCGCTTGCAGAAAGCTGAACAAGAGGAACGCCCTGAAAAAGCCTACGATATGGAAGAGTTAGAGCATGAGTCGGAAGCTGAATAAAGAAGAGAAAATTGCCTTTATCGAATCACTTGACGACCTCAGCCGAGAAGAGAAAGACAGATTGCTATATGAGCTGGCTCAGATTGACGACCTCAGCGAGATAATAGACTACATCGATAATTTATACCGCAGAACACTAAAACGCATTACAGGGCGTTTAGAGGCGTTTGAGAGGGTATCTAAAAATCGTAGTGACTCATTACCATTTTATCTGTTATCCCTGACTAAGACTGACCAATTAAAAACCAAGCAAGAGATTGCAGGTTTTGTTAAGAAGCACCCTGATTTAACAGAGTGGTCAAGGTCAATAAAGGTCAAAACAAATGCAGATGCCTTGTTTGCTGGTGTTGAGATGGATATCGCTGAAATGACTGGCAAAATCAACAAGCGAATAGAAACACATCTCAAACAAACCTACCAAGAAACCTACTTAAATCGTGCTTACAACTACCATAAACAGACCAAAAGAGAACCGAATTTCAAGCCTGAGCGCCTAGAAGAAGAGTATCTTCAAAAGGCAATCAAGGAAAACTTCAAAGGTAAGCGGTTCTCTGAGCGTGTTTGGGGTAGCAATATGGACGAACTGGTTAGTAGAGTAGAATCACTTGTAACCAACGATTTAAACCGAGGCTATCCGATAGACCAATCCAGTAAACTTCTAGCAATTGAGTTCGAACGTGCTCGTAATCGTGCAGTGACTGTTTTACAGACGGAAACAAACGGTATTCAGGCTCAGGCAACGCTGGATGAATATCAGGACGACAATATCAAGAAGTACAGGTATCTGGCGACCTTAGAGGTTCACACATGCCCTATTTGTGGAGAGTTAGACGGTAAGGTATTTCCTGTTAAGGATGCAGAAAAGGGTGTGAATTATCCTACTATGCACCCTCATTGTCGATGTACGACGGTTCCTGCCTTAGAAAAAGGTGGGAAACGCTATGCAAGAGATATTGAAACAGGAAAAGGCTATGAGGTTGAAAGCGGTCAGACCTTCAAGGACTGGCGAAAGCAGCAACTTGATAAGTATGGCCAGACTGCTATCAAGGACAAGTTACAAGCTGAACGATTGGAAAAGGACAGAGTCCGCAGAACCAAGGAGCAGTTCATAGCTTACAGGCAGGTTTTAGGCTCTCAAAATATGCCCAAAACATTTGCAGGCTTCTATGATTTGAAGTATAATGATGTTGAGGGATACAAGGAACTAAAAGACCGCATCAGATGGACAAAGTCCAAGTTTCCTACTGAGAAATCTTTAAATGGACATTTCAAAAGTCATGGGAAAGAGTTCGGCGATATAACCATTGAAGCATATCAAAAAATGGCGTCTGATTTGTTATCAAAACCGACCTCGGACAAGATATTAGGTTATCAGACGGAACTTAGACGAGTGCGCTATGATATCGATAACAATATCTATGTTTTGGGTAATCCTAAAGTACATAAAATAAATACAATGTTTAAACCAGACTTAGGAAGGGAGTATTACGATGGAGAAATCACAAAAGACTTGGGAAATTGATGGATATTTATGGTTACATTGCCCTGTTTGCGGAACTGAAGTTATGGACTATGATATCTGTGACGTCTGCCATTGGCAAAATACAGGAGAAACCAATATAGATGGTGGACCTAATGAAATGACGCTTGCGGAGGCTAAAGAAGCTTATGCAAAAGGCTTACCGATTAGATAAATAAGCACCTAGAGAAATCTAAGTGCTTTTCTTATTTTTAATTTTTTTCAAAAAACCTCTTGACTTTTTGTGACCACTATTATATCATATAGTTGTGGCAACAGAAAGTAGGTGATGAAATGAGTCCACGGACTGGAAGACCTAAGAGTGAAAATCCTAAATCTCGTCAATTTAGAATGAGATTGACTGAGGAAGAGTTCAGTAATCTTGAACAGGTTGCTAAACAAAAAAGCATGACCAAAACTGAAGTAGTCATGCGTGGGATTGAACTTGTTAAGTCTGAGAAAACAAAATAACGCATAATCCTCCCTCGCCAAAGTTGAGATTATACGTTATCACTCGAAAGAAACTCTTTCTGAAATCATTATATCAGAAAAGAGCTTCTTTGTCATACCGCAAAGGAGTTTTTATAATGGCAAAAATTGAACTTTTAGACAGTTACGAAGATTTACTGAACTATGTTGAAGAAATCCGTGAGAGTATGGATTTGATTCACAATTGGCTAGCAAAAGAGCCAGATTGGGATAGTCAGTGTGAATTATATGAATTTATTGCTCAACATAGCTCACAATTCGCTGTATTGAATCTTATCATGTACAGGCTGGATAGTCTTAAAGATGAGCATCGTACTATTATTGATAATTATATGAAAGGGGTCTAAAAATGGAACTACAAATTTTTAAAAACGAACAATTCGGAGAAGTAAGAACGGCAACTATCAATAATCAGATTTATTTTAATCTTAATGATTGTTGCCAAATTCTAGATTTAAGCAATCCTCGTAAAACGATTGAAAGATTAAATAAAGATGGTGTCACTACTAGTGACATCATCGACAGTCTAGGACGAACTCAACAAGCCAACTTCATCAACGAAGCGAATTTCTATAAACTTGTTTTTCAATCTCGCAAACCAGAAGCAGAGAAATTTGCTGATTGGGTCACTAGCGAAGTGCTGCCCTCTATTCGTAAGCATGGCGCTTATATGACCGATCAAGTGGCTTATAATATCACGCACAACAAACAAGCCTTAGCAGACTTGCTCCTTATGGCTGGTAATCAACTGAAAGAAAAAGAAGCAGTCATTAAACACTTGGAAGCTGAAAAAGCTGTACTGTCCGTTGAAAATACCATAATGAAGCCGAAAGCAGACTATTTCGATGAACTAGTAGATAGAAACTTACTGACCAGCTTCAGAGAGACAGCAAAACAATTAAAAATCAAAGAACGTAAGTTTATTGACTTCTTGATGGAGAAAAAATATATTTACCGAGATAAGAAAGGTAAGCTCCAACCAACAGCCAATAAAAACGATGGTTTGTTTGAGGTCAAGGAAACACTCAACGAAAAAACACAATGGTCTGGCACACAGACCCTCATCACACCTAAAGGCCGTGAAACCTTTAGACTACTATTTATCTAATTATGCCCTAACCGTATGGAATCCCGTACGGTTTTCTTATGCCCTGAGCACGGCGTTAAAAGGTTCAACTATTGGACAAGTCCGTAGTCCTAACAAAAGCGGAGCGACTGGTGATGGAGAACACCTAAAAAGCCTAGCGTAGAGGAAAGGATTTTCAAAATGAAAAAAGAACAACTGGCAAACATCGGCTTAACTGAAGACCAAATTTCTCAAGTCTTCGCTTTGTATGGTGCGGGCATCCAAAAGTTTAAGGATGATGCGGCAAGTAAAGATAGCGAATTGGAGAGCGTGCGTGGACAGCTGACACAACGTGATAAAGACTTGAATGATTTGAAGAAAAAAGGCGCAGATGTTGAAGATATTCAGCAAAAGCTAGCAGACTTACAAGCTAAGTACAAGCAAGATACAGAAGCGCTTGAGACGAAACTAGCAGATGAGAACAAATCTCGCTTAATCGATGCTGAATTGACAAAAGCTGGCGTTCGAGACGCAGAAATTTTTGAGAAAATCTTAAACAAAGACGAAATCTCTGTAAAAGATGGCAAATTGATTGGCTTGACTGAGCAAATCGAAGCTCAGCGTGCTAAGAGTCCATATCTCTTTAACGGGGAGAAACAAGCTCAATATACGCCAAACCAAGGCGATGGGCAAGGTACTAATTTAGGGAATTGGGAAACTGCTATGAGCAATCCTAACTTCAACCTAACTCAATTTTTAGAACAACAAGGAGAAAATAACTAATGGCTAATGAAATTACAAAGATTCTAGACACGATTACACCTCAACAGTACAATGCATACATGCAACAGTACACTGCTGCTAAATCTGCTTTCGTTCAAAGTGGTATTGCAGTATCAGATGAGCGTGTCTCTAAAAACATTACATCTGGTGGTCTTTTGGTCAACATGCCGTTCTGGAATGACCTTACTGGAGATTCTGAGGTTCTAGGCAATGGCGACAAAGCGCTAGAAACTGGGAAAATCACTGCTGGAGCAGATATCGCCTGCGTTCTTTATCGTGGACGTGGTTGGGCTGCTAACGAATTGACTGGTATCGTAGCTGGTTCTGACCCAGTCCGTGCTATCTTGAACCGTATCGGTGCTTACTGGTTGCGTGAAGACCAAAAAGCCTTGATTGCTACCTTGAATGGTATCTTTGCTACTGGAACAGGTAGTGAGAAAGGTGCGCTTGAAGAAACTCACGTATCAGACCAATCAAAAGCGTCTACTGGTATCGATGCAGCTATGGTACTTGACGCTAAACAATTGCTTGGAGATTCTGCTGATCAAGTTACTGCTATTGCTATGCACTCTGCAGTTTATACTAAACTACAAAAAGACAACTTGATTCAATACATCCAGCCAACAACTGCGACTATCAACATTCCAACCTACCTTGGTTACCGTGTCATTATTGATGATGGTATTGCACCAACAGGAGATGTATATACTTCATACCTTTTCCGCACTGGTTCAATCGGTCTCAATACAGGAAATCCATCAGGATTGACTACGTTTGAAACTTCTCGTGAAGCTGCTAAAGGTAACGACATGATTTACACTCGTCGCGCCCTTGTTATGCACCCTTACGGCGTGAAATGGACTGGCGCAGAAGTGGATGCTGGAAACATCACTCCATCAAATGCTGACTTGGCTAAATTCAAGAACTGGCAACGTGTTTACGAGCCTAAGAATATCGGTATTATCGCTTTGAAACACAAAATTGGCAAATAGATTGGGTAACAGAATATGATTCAAGAATTGAAACAAGACAACACAATGTACTTGATCTCATGCGTCCGGAAAATGCGTCAGGATAATTATTTCAAAGATATGGAAGTTCTTCACTACGCTTTGACCCAAGCAGAAAACGAGATTTTGAATTATATTCACCAAGACAGTGTGCCTGGACGTTTAGAGAACGTATGGATAGACATGACTAACGACTTACTGGACAAGGTCAAGGAGCAAAGTGTTCTTGCTGAAAAAGCTGACGCAGAAGACTTTTCGGTTAAAAGTATCAAAATGGGTGATACGACAATCGAAAAGGTTAGTCCTTATGAAATGATTCAACGAATGAAACAAGTGCCGTCATCACTTGAGCGCTACAAGCGTCAGTTGAATCGTTTCAGGAAGCTACTATGACCGAATATGCTAAGACAGTCTTTGATTGCTTGTATGACTGTAAAATGACGGTAAAAGGTTATGAAGAGCAAGAAATAGACGGTTTGACCAGTATATCAGAAAGCGTGCTATTAGAGGACATTCCTTGCAGGATTTCGCAAATGAGCAATAGTTCAACGAACGGGAGCGACTATCAAGCAAATGGCTATGATATGAAGCTCTTTTGCTCAGTTGTCTATGATATCCCTGCAGGTTGCAAGATTGAGGTGACTGATAGAAATGGGCACGTTAAAGTGTTTACACGGTCTAATGTGCCTATTGGTCAGTATTGGTCACATCAAGAAATTGCTATAAAGCTAGAGGGCAAGTCATGAGTGGCAGTTTTGATTATCGTAGTTTCGCTAAGTTTGCTAACAACTTCAACAAGAATGCGAATCATGCGAAAGTAGACCGATTTATGAGACAGACCTTGAATTATGAAGGTACAGAACTAAAATCCAAAGTGAAAGAGAGAACACCTGTCGGTGTTTATACGGATCATTGGGTTGAGTTCACAACCAAAGATGGCAAACACGTCAAATTTTGGGCAAGTGTTCATGGTAAACAAGGCGGAACCTTGCAAAAAAGCTGGTCTAAAAGCCATATTGAAGTATCTGGACGGACTTATAAGCAGAAAGTTTATAACAAGGTCTACTATGCCCCACACGTTGAGTACGGGCATAAGACAGTCAATGGTGGCTTTGTTCCAGGGCAATATTTCCTTCATAAAACGGTTGAAGATACTAAAAGCGATATGGAGAAGCGTGTCCGTGATAAGTATGATGGCTTTATGAGAAAGGTAGTGTTAGGAAATGGCAAATAAAGGCTTTCGGTTGGTTGAGGAGTTAGTTAGTCATATCAAGGGGTTATATCCTGACATCAGGATTTATCTGGATGAAGTAGAGCAAGGTTTTAAAGAGCCTTGTTTTTTTATCCATGTTGTTGATACTAAGTACACTCCAGAGGCCAATAAATATGTGAAAGTACGTTCTAAAGTGGATTTGTCTTATTTTCCTCCAAAGAAAAAGCGTAGCGAGTGTTTAGCAATGCAGGAAGAATTGAGTTATAAACTCTTACACTTGCCGACGATTCATTTATTTGACCGTCAATATGAAGTGGTTGACAACGTTCTGCATTGTATTTTTAACGCAAGCACACGCTTGAAGTTAGAAGAGGAAGATATCAAACAACGTGAATTGAAAGTGAAAGAAGAGGTAAAAGATGGATAATGTAGACGGAATTGTGTTCCCTACTGCGGACATTTTGGAAAGTAGCGCTTTTACCAACGGAGAAAAAGACATCTTGGGGGCTATTTTAGACCCAGAAGAGTCTTATAGTTTGGAAGAAGCACGAGCAAAACTAGAATACGAACTAGGAAGGAAGATTAACTAATGGCAGGTGGAATTTGGAAACGTCAAAATAAAGTAAGACCAGGTGCTTACATCAACGTCAAATCAAAAGACATCGCAATGACTCGCCTTGGTGGTGATGGTGTCGTAACAGTACCGTTGGCACTCAGCTTCGGCGAATCAAAGAAATTGATGAAAATCCGACGTGGCGAAGACCTATTTAAGAAGCTAGGTTATGAGCAAGAAAGCCCACAGCTTTTGTTGCTAAATGAAGCATTCAAACGTGTGAGTGAAGTCTTGCTCTATCGTCTAAACACAGGCGAAAAGGCAAACGTAAGCCTTTCAGACAACGTAACGGCTCAAGCTAAATACAGCGGTGTCCGTGGGAATGACATCACAGTAACAGTCAAAACAAACGTAGACGACCCAAGTTCATTTGATGTTGTCACGTTCCTTGATACTGTTGTTATGGACTCACAAACTGTAAAAGTCTTGGCTGACTTGAAAAACAATGATCTAGTTGAATTTTCAGGAACTGGCGAACTGCAAGCGGTGGCTGGTGCTAAACTTACTGGTGGTACTGACGGAACAGTGTCAACTCAAGACTACTCAGAATACTTCAAGGCGCTTGAAACAGTTGAATTTAACTATATGGCCTTGCCAGTAGAAGACGCTTCTATCAAGAAAGCAGCTATCAACTTCATCAAACGTATGCGTGAAGACGAAGGACTTGGCGCTCAATTGGTTGTTGCAGACTCTGACGCTGACAGTGAAGCGGTTATTAACGTTAAAAACGGCGTTATCTTGTCTGACAAGACAGTTATTGACAAGACTAAAGCGACTGTATGGGTTGCAGCAGCAAGCGCAAATGCTGGCGTTGAGAAATCATTGACTTATGAGAAGTACGAAGATTCTGTTGATGTTGTGGGTCGTTTGAGCCATACAGAGACGATTGCTGCTCTTCAAAAAGGACACTTTGTGTTCACGAACAAACGTGATAGAGCAGTTGTTGAAAAAGATATCAACTCACTTGTAACTATCACATCAGAAATTAATCAAGATTTCCAAAAAAACCGCATACTTCGAACCTTGGACGATATTAGAAATGATACAAAGCATGTATTTTCTGAATATTTCCTTGGAAAAGTTGACAACAACGAAGATGGACGTCAAGCGTTCAAGGCGAATCGTATTCGTTACTTCAAAGACCTTGAGGCTCGTGGCGCTATTGAAGACTTCAAAGTTGAAGACATCGAAGTACTACGTGGTGAGTTGAAAGAGTCTGTAGTGGTTAACGTTAAAGTTAAACCAGTGGACAGCATGGAAAAACTGTATATGACAGTTGTAGCAGATTAGGAAAGGAGAAGGCATGGCTTATTTGAAAGGTCGTGACGTAATCAGTGGTCAAGAAGGTACTGCTTTTATTCACGTCAACGGAAGAAACGAGTTCATGTTCTACATCAAGGAACTTGAAGCGACAGTTAAGAAGAACAAAGAAGAAGTCCGCACCCTTAACAAACGTGGTACGCAGGTAAAAGCGACTGGTTTCAAGGGTGAAGGTAAGATGACCATTTACGGTGTCACTTCAACATTCAAGGAAATGATGTTGGACTACATGAAGAATGGTCGTGATACATTCTTTGATATCCAAGTGACTAATGATGATGCGACAAGTTCAATCGGTCGTCAAACAACTATCTTGCGTGAATGTAACCTCGATGAAGTTGTGATGGGTCAACTAAAAGTTGAGGAAGATTTCTTGGAAGAAGAAGTCAACTTTACTTTTGAAGATGTGGATATCTTAGAAAAATTTAATACGCCTAAATTAGGTTAGAGAGAGGACAGATAAATGGCAATTTCAGACTTTTTACTAGAAAACGTTCAGCAGGAAGAAACAAAAGAGGTACACCTTAAACGTTTCAAATCTCCTTTTGTTATTCGGAGTATTGACGAAAGTCTAAACGATACGTTGAAAAAACGTGCGACAATCAAGAAGAAAAACCGTCAAGGTGTGGCTATTCCTGAGTTCAACAACGATAAGTACATTGACTCTTTAATGTCTGCTTGCGTTGTTACGCCAGACTTAAAAGATGCTCAACTACAAGAATCTTATCGTACAGTTGGGGATGAAGCAGCAACCTTGAAAGCTATGTTGAAGATTGGAGAATATGCTACCCTAATGCAAGAAATCCAGTCGCTTAACGGATTTGATGAAGATATCAATGATCTTGTTGAAGAAGCAAAAAACGACTAGAGGACGGGGACGCAGAGTTGAGTTATGCTTACTACTGTTTGCATCAATTCAACTGGACTCCGTCCTTTTTGGATAGCTTATCCAAGCGTGAAAAAGCCTTGATTTTTGCCTTTATCGATATCCGAGTAGAGGCAGAAGAAAAGGAACACAAAGAAATGGAAAGAAAAAGCAGAGGAAGGAGGAGACGGTAGAAGATGGCTACATTAATGCAAACGCTGGCGCTTAGAGATAATTTCTCAAGCCCTTTAAATCGAATTAATAGCACAATCAACAGGACTATTGCTAAGTTCGGAGAGTTGGATAGACGTGTCAAGAAGATGACGCAAACTGCAACGATTAAAGTCAAAGCAGATATGCCTAAAAATTTAACTGCGCCTAAAGCTACTAGCCCTGTAGCGCCTAAAATGGCGACACCTATCGCTCCTAAACTTCCTTCGACTGGGCCTCTTGTTGGTGGCCTTGGTGTTGCTACATCCATGCTTGGTCGAATGACCTCTATTTCTCGTGCTTTAAATTTCATGGTTGCTATTCAAGCCTTGAGGCAAATGGCTAATTTAATGAGCGGTCTGATTAAGTCAGGCGATGATTATATTCAGACTATGGCAAGGTTTAAGACAATAGAAGACGGATCTAAGACAGGCCAAGAACTTCAAGATAGTATCATGGCAGCAGCACAGCGCTCAAGGACTGGCTTTGGTATCATGGCAGACTCAGTGGCTAAACTACGCTCACAAGCTGGAGAAGCCTTTAAAAGCAATGATGAAGCTATTGCATTCGCTGAACAGTTGAACAAGCTGTATAAAATCGGTGGTACAAGTTTAGAGCAACAAAAAGCAGGGACGCTTCAAATCACACAGGCGCTTGCTTCAGGGGTTCTTCGTGGTGATGAGTTTAACTCTATGATGGAGAACGCTCCGCTTGTTGCCCAAAAACTAGCTAGACATCTTGGTGTCAGCGTTGGTCAATTGAGGGCAATGGCTAAAGATGGTCAATTAACTGGAGATATCCTTAAGAGTGCCTTGCTTGGTTCAGCAGTTGAAACAAACGCTGAATTTGCGAAAATGCCGATGACCTTTGCTGATATGATGACTCAGGTTGGTAACGTTGCCTCATACGCATTTCAGCCTTTAATTCAAGCATGGCAAGAGTTCATAAACAGTACCGCTGGACAGAACTTCATGGCAGGTTTAGAAACCGCTATGTTTGCGATTGGCCAGATAGCTTTGTGGCTTTTTAATCTCTTTGTTGCAGGTTGGAATTGGGTGACTGAGAACATTAACTTTGTAATTACTGCTTTAATAATGGTCGCAACTGTAGCTACCATAGTAGGTATTGCTATATTTATAGCAGGTATGATTGCACAGGCTCCATGGGCGTTAGTCTATTTAGTTATGATTGGTATTATTGCCGTCGCGCTCTTAATTGCTACAGCTCTAAACGCTATGGGGATTTCATTCTTAGATGTTGCAGCTGCTATCGTTGCAGCCTTTGTCTTTGTCGGAACGGTAGTTTATGACATCATTATGTTTGTTATCAATCTTGTAATGTATATGATTGCACCGATTGTGAACCTCTTCATAGGTATTTACAACATTGGTTTAGCAGTTGCAGAATTTTTGAGAAATGTCTTTAAACACCCGGTATATTCCATCAGAAAGTTATTTTATAATCTTGTTCGAACTGTATTAGATTATTTTGCTACGTTTGTTGATGGCGTAGTCAATGTAGCGCAATCTATCGGTAATGCCTTTATTGCCGGTGCTAATATAGCTATTAAAGCTATCAACTGGATCATTGACGCTTTGAATACACTCGGTTTAGGTTTAGGTAATGTTGGCGAAATGGGTTACATGTCCAATGACGGTAGTTTTGCCAATGGTATCCGTGCTATGGGAGAGATGTTTAATCCAGGAGAGGCTCCTGATGATTATGAATCTTTTGACGGCATGCGTGCTAACATGATAACTCCAGGCAGTTTGTGGGATGGGATGGCAAATCCTTTCTCAACTGCTGGCAATGCTTTTAGTGGTACTAAGGCTTTTGGTCAAGGCGTTGGTGATGCTATGCAAGGCTTCGCTGATAAGATGAAAGGTCAAGACGAACTTGCTTCTAAATTTGACCAAATGAACCAAACACCAGCAGGAGCAGGTGCTCCGGAAGGTGGCGGTGGCAAAGGCCTTGGAGACAAGCTAGGCAAAGGCAAAAACATTGGTAACGTCGGTAAGATTGAAGATGAAGTCAAGCTGAAAGATGAAGATATTAAGATGATGCGTGATGTTGCAGAACGTAAGTACATCATTGATTACCAAGTTCTAACACCTCAAGTTAGTGTTAAATATGAGTCTAAAAATAGCGCTACTGAACAAGATATCAATGATCTAGTTGGCAAGATTGAAGAAAAGATTATCGGTTTGGTCGATAGCGACCTAGGAATTGCGTAGGAGGTAGAAAGAAATGGCGATTGGTATTTTCGTAGAGTACAAAGGTCAAGTCACACAACTTCCTGTCAATCCAGAGGAACTAAAAACAAAGAATAGCGCTAATAACGAGTCAACAACGAGTATTGCGCTGGGAGAAATAACCCAGATGAGTTTTCCCAAACTCTCTGAGGTTACTTTCACTTCATTCTTCCCTAGAGATACTTTCCGCTCTTATGTCCTGAATAAATCAGGAACGCCTGAAACCTATGTCCGACTCTTAAAGAAAATCATGGACGGGAAAGAACCTTGTCGCTTGATTATCTCTGGTGTGGGTATCAATATGCTTGCGACAGTTGAGAGTTTTGAGCAACAAAGAAAAGCTGGTATTCATGAGGATGTTTATTACGACATCACTTTCAAAGAGTACAAGATGGCCAAGGCTCGGTTTGTGAAAATCGAAAAGAAGGTATCAGAAGAGAAGAAAGCTAGTCAGCCTCAGAAAGAACAGGCTCCCTCAACTAAGAAAGAAGTGACTATCGGTGCAAAGGTGCTTGTTAATGGGCAACTTCATAGAGATAGCTACGGAGAAGGGCCTGGTCAAACTGAGTCAAACGCAACTAGACTTGTCAATTATATCAATATGAAAGGGTCGCATCCTTATCACGTTACTATGCTTGATGGCGGTTGGCGTGGTTGGGTTACTGCTGATTCGGTGCAAGTCCTATGATGGAATTTCTGATTCAAGATGTGAATGACGGTAAAGTCTTTGATATCACTGAGTTGGTCGGAGGTGTCAAATGGGAAACCAGTATTGATTTTCAGCCGGGAAAACTTGAGTTTGATATGATCATAGACTCGCAGGTTGCTTGTAACTTTGGGGATGTTATTCGCTTTAAGGTAGATGATAAGGGCATTTTTTACGGAAAAGTTTTCAAGAAAAAGCGGAAATCAGCTAAGAAATGGTCGGTTACTGCTTATGACAGAATGAGATATCTGAAAAACACTGACACAATCGTGTTTGAAGCCTCTAAAAGTCATGAAATCTTCAGTAAGATTTGCGAAATATCAGAACTTGAGTACAAAGTTGTTGACGAGGGAAACTGGACGTGTCCTGAGAAAATCGAAGATAAGAAAACTTATTTCGCGATGATCCAGAACGCCTTGGACTTAACGTTGATTCATGGTGGTATGTGGTACATCATCAGAGATAACTTCGGTACTGTCGAGCATATAGCGTTAAATTCGCTGATTACTGACTTAGTGATTGGTGATGATAGCGTAGCTACAGACTTTGACTATGAAGGCTCTATCGATGACAGTTACAACTATGTGAAGCTGACTAAAGACAACAAGCAGAGTAAGAAGCGTGAAGTTTACGTTGTGAAAGACTCTAAAAATGTGGCTCTTTGGGGCAAGTTGCAGTACCACGAAAAAGTGGATGAAAAGATGAATGAGAGTCAGATTCAACAAAAGGCTGAACTCTTATTGAAAGCTAAGAATCATCCTAAAAAGACTTTTAAAGTTCCTTGCTTAGGACATCTTGGAATTAGTGCAGGGAACAGTGTTGTACTGGATTTTGCTGATTTAGAGTCTGAAGGGATTAAGAAGAACAGTCTTGGCATCATCTCTAAATGTACCCACAAGTGGGACAAGGTGCATACAATGGATTTAGAATTGAGGACGCTGGAATAATGGCAGGAGAGTTATTAGCACGCCTTTTGGCGCAAGGAGTAGATGATGGGACAGACAGGACAGATATTGTTTTTGGCTCTGTCACATCTGTTTCTCCTTTAACAATCAAGGTTAATAATAAACTTGAAATCCCTGAGTCCTTTTTAGTTCTAAGTCCGATGGTTAAAGAACTACGCACTGGAGATACTGAAGGAGACAACAAGAGGTGGATTGTTTTTCGTGATCTTGAAGCAGGAGACAAAGTCTTAATGATTAAAGCCCAGAACGGGCAATTATACTACGTTTTACAAAGGATGGAGTGAAGATGGTAGATATACGAAACATTGAAGAAGTTGTTTTGCCATCCTACACTTATCAAGTGAAAAATGGCAGAATACACGGATATATAGATGGATTAGAGGCCATGAGGCAAGCAGTTGAAAAGATTCTGCTTACAGAACGGTTTGAGTGGGTTATTTACTCTTCGAACTACGGAGTAGAATTAGAGCGCTTGATTGGAAAGCCTTATGATTTTGTAAAAGCTGACCTTGAGAGAACAATCTCTCAAGCCTTGTTAGTCGATACAAGAATTAAAAGTGTCCAAAATTTCTTCATCGAGCAACAAACCAAGGACAGCTTGCTTTGTGTCTTTGAAGTCCATACTATATCCGGTTTATTTAAAGTTGAAAAGGAGGTGACGCTGATTAATGATAGGTGATTTCTTAGAAAAATATACATTTGATTATCTGATGAATGACGCTCTTTCTCGTGTCAATGAAAATATTGATACACGGGAAGGTTCTATCATCTATGACGCATTAGCGCCTGCTTGTTATGAGTTAGCTGGTTTTTATTTGCAGTTAAAAAATCTACTGCTAGATACATTTCCACAGACTGCTATTGGCCAATACCTAGACTACAAGGTTGAAGAGTTCGGTCTACATCGTTATCCGTCAAAAAAAGCGGTACGCTTTGCGGAGTTTAAAAACGAGAGAAAAGAAGGTATACAAATCGCTTTAGGCTCTCGTTTTGCGACTCTTGATGAAGCTGCAATCATCTACAAGGTTGTTCGTGCCACAGATGTAGTAGGCAAGTATGAAGTAGAGTGTGAGACAAGCGGCGTTGTCGGTAACCGCTATTACGGCAATATCTTGCCCTTGGAGAACTACAGAAACCTCGCTACAGCAGTCTTAGGAGAAATTGTTACATCCGGTCAAGATGAAGAAACTGACGATGACTTGCGGAAGCGTTTCTTGATTTACGTCAATGAGAAGCCGTTTGGCGGTAATTTCATTGAGTACGTTCAGCGTGTCCGTGAAATTGACGGAGTTGGTGCAGTTCAGGTTTATCCAGTTTGGAATGGCTCAGGAACGGTTAAAGTAGTTATTTTAGACAACGACTTAAACTTGGCATCTACTGAGACAATTAAGAAGGTGCAAAATGTTCTGGATCCACTTGAATATACTGGAAAAGGAGTTGGACTTGCTCCTATCAATCACCGTGTGACGGTTACGACTGCGACACGCTTCCCGATTGATATTGAGTTTAAACTTGAGTTGATGACAGGATATCAGCTAAATCAAGTAAAAGAACTGGTAGACAAGGCTCTAGACCAGTATTTCTTGGATTTGAGAAAGAACTGGGCGCAATACTCAGATGTCAATACCTACAGCATGAAAATCTATCGCTCGCAGTTAATGGCCAAGTTACTTACTATTAACGGCGTCGCAAACGTTGATAAGATGAAATTGAACAATCGTGAAGCTGATCTAGCGCTTGTTTTCACAGGGCAATTACAACAATTGCCGTATAAAGGAACAGTGAGGGTTGTTTAATGGCAAAAGAAGTAAACTTATCTGAATACGTTCCAGATTACTACGAGGGCGTCAAGGATATGAAAGAGCTGGTTAAGGTTGAAAATGCTCTATTTAAAGATGGAACTATCTCGCTAGAGCAGTTTATCAAGAATCAGTTCATTATGCTTTGTGATGTTCCTACGTTGACGAAATTTGAAGAAGTCTACGATATTGTTGCCCACCCAACCGATACGTTGGAGTGGAGGAGAGAGCGTGTTTTGTTGCGTATCAATATGAGACCACCATTTTCATGGTGGTTTTTAATTCGCAAATTGGACGACCTTTTCGGCAAAGGGAAGTACAAGGCTTCAGTAGATTTCGCTAATCAGGTCTTACTGATTGAGTCTGGTGCAGAAACGAGCGGACTTTTCAGAGAGTCTGTTGTTTTTATCAACGCAATCAAACCAGCGAACATGGTATATACGCATATTCCAACAGTAACTGAACGAGTCAAGCTGAAAGAACGGCTATTTAAGACCTCGGTAGACTTTGCTAGAGTTGGTTATGCAGTTGTAGGGGTGACAGTTCTTGAATACGAAGGAGCAGAAGAAGAGGTTATATTTAGTGATTAAAGAAACATTATTTACCTCGATTACTGATACTGTATTAGCTAAAATAAGCAAAGCTAGATTAAATAGCAATCAAGTTGTCTCAATCCAAAAAAGACGGGATAGGCAATTTGTTTTTGTAGAGTTTTTAATACCCGGTTCGGTAAGAGAGGTTACGAAAGTGGAGTTGTTAGATGCGTCAGACATTGTTCTATCAGTGATAGAAGTGTACGTTCCGATTGAAACAACGACACGGTTCAAGTATAAATTGGAGGTGCTAACAGATGGTTAAAACTTGGAGATCAAGGGATATCATTGGAGCAGAGGATGCGCAGCGTTGGGAAAACAAAGCTGACGCAACCCATCGTCACAAGGTTGCAGACATTGACGGTCTTGAAGCGATTATTGGCAACCAAACAACAAATAAAGCGAATCAGGCAGACCTTGCTGCTCACACTCAAAACCGAAACAACCCACACAATGTAACGAAACAACAAGTGGGACTAGGGAATGTTACGAATGTTGAGCAAGCAAGTAAGTCTGATTTTCAACATCACTTAGACAATCATAATAACCCTCATGGCGTGACCAAGACTCAGGTAGGATTGGGAAACGTGATAAACGTGGAGCAGGCTAGTAAGCAGGAGTTCAACGCTCACACTACTAATCGAAAGAATCCGCATAATGTGACGAAAGAGCAAGTCGGTCTAGCAAATGTGACGAACGTGGAACAAGCCAGCAAGACCGATTTTGACGCTCACGCAAGAGATACGACAAAACACATTACTCAACAAGAGAGAACCTCTTGGAATAGTAAGGCAGATGGTCGTGCGTTGACTGACCACACAGGGAACCGCAACAACCCTCACGGTGTTACAAAGGCGCAGGTTGGTCTAGGGAATGTAGTAAATGTTGAACAAGCGAGTAAGAGCGAATTTAATTCTCATTCGCAAAATTCGACTATTCACGTATCAAGCGTGGATAAGAACAGATGGAATAATGCTCAACTAACCAAGCTGACAAATGATAATGGCAGTGCTAAGACCGCTATAGGAAACTGGGATAGCTATGTGGAGTCAGGCATGTATACAGGAGCAGGGCTGACGAATTCACCCAAGGGTTCACGTTCTCCTCTCTATGTAACTGTAACCAAAATCGACGGCCAGAATGTTATGCAGCAGGCAGTAGACAACGCAAATACATTTACTGCTGTTCGAACGAAAGTCAATGGCGTTTGGGGAAGTTGGCAGGTGTTGCCCAGGCTGGATATGAGAGTCATTCCTTTGGAATTTGAGAGTGGTGTAAGACCATCTAGGTTCGCTCTTGAAGGCGATAATAAAATTTATGTCATTGGTAATGTCGTAATTTTGAAATATGCAATTGACGGAAATTCGCTAGAAAATGCTCCAAATAATAATTCGATGTACGACAAAAAAATCTTTAGAATCCCCACATCTCTTTTGCCTGCGAAGCGTGGTGGCGAAACAAATTCGTTGCCAGCGCTTTATGGTAAATCCGACATGATTGTATCTCAATACAAAAACAATTCTCCTGCAGGTTCATTCTTTGCTTCAGAAGTGTTTTTTAATCACAAAGATGGCTTGTGTCATACAACACCACCGATACCTCCGTACCAGAATTACTGCAATATTTTTATGTGGATAAAAAAATAAATTATAGAAAGAAGTAAATAACATGGAATTTTTAGTAGAAAACAAACTTTTTCGAGTTGACAAAACAGTAGTAACTATCCGTAAGGAGCAACCTTTCACGTATTATACTCGTGAACTTGATGGAGATCATCAAGGCGACTCTGATGAAAAAATCATTCAAGCAGTCCTAGAGCAAGTCCGTGCAGAACTTGACCCAACAAGCGCAATCGTTCAAGCGCAGACTAAGTTGCAAGAAACTCAAGCTAAACTGCAAGAAAATCAAGCTAAATTGGAGCAGGCTGAACAGAAATTGGCTGAGACAGAGCAGAAAGCAACTCAAACAGAAGCGAAGCAGAATGATCTTGAAGCACTTGCGAACCGCATTAATAAAGTGGTTCGAGTGATGGCTCAAGATTCTATCATGGGCGAAAAAGTATCTTACGGTACGACGTACAAAGAAATGGTTGAACTCTTCCCTCTTGCTGAAGTCGGTAAAGTTTATGAGCCTGGTGCAATCTTTGCAGTTGAAGATCCAAGTCACGTCGAAGTTAATGGAGAAGGTAAACGCATCCTGATCCAAACCAATCAGTCCTTTACTTATCAAGGAGAAACCCTTGCTCAACTTGAAGGAACACCTTACCAGAATGGCGTTCTAGCAACTTGGAAGTTTAATGCACCGAAAGCACCAAATGAGCCTACGACTGTCGCACCAGCAGCTGCAGTTTCTACGACAGCTACCGTAACTCCTACAGCAACAGAACCTTCTGCTACAACAGTTGCACCTAACCAATAATGGAGGTGTTTATGGCAGAATTTGAACGTTTAATTGTCCAAATTTTTCTTTCTCTCATTCCTGTTGTCGGACTTTATTTCTCGATGAAAGACCGAGCGACCAAACAAGAGAATCGTCTCACGGTTTTAGAGAAAGACATTGAGAATCTGCATGAATTCAAGATGTCTGCAAACAAACGACTAGATAACCACGATGAACAAAACAAGGCTATCTTAGTCCTTGCGGAACAAGTTAAGTCGTTAGGTGAAGATGTTAGAGAGTTGAAAACGTTGATTCAGAGTAAAAGCTAAGAAAGGGGCGCAGAATGGTCTGTAATCTCAATACGACCAATCTTGCTCAAGTGGATGGTGGTTACCTCATCAAGCAAGGTGATGTGGCTTCTACCTTTGGATTTGTCCTCTTAGACGAAGATTATCGAGCCGTCCCCTCTCTTGAGGGGGAGGTGGCGGTCGTTAGTCTGACCATGGGCAAGTACCAATGGAAGAAGAAGGTAGCTGTCACGAACTCAAGCGTGAATTTTAATCTGGACACTATCTTGCCAATTGGGAAATACCGCTTAGAGATTAGTGCTGGTGGGTATATTTTCCCGAGTGACAAAGAAACCCACATCAAGATAGTGGCTTCAGATAAGGAATTGGTCACAGAGGAAGTCCATGCTCTTAAGGAGCTGGATATAGCAAAGGAAGTTGAGAAACAACTTTCAAAAAAAACAGTAACAGATGGTGGAGTATGTCCGGAATTTCCCGATCTACTCTTCTTTTATAATATTGGAAAGGTATGAAAACAATGGACACAACAAAATTAACAGCATTCGCACAGGCAGTAGGAGCAGATATCAAGGAAGTTAAACAAAGCGTCAGCACTAAAGTAGAGACTTCAGCAATGACGCAAGCTATCTCACAAGCAGTTACTCAAGCCAAATCAGAAGTCAAAGCTGAAATATTGGGTGAGTCTGTACCTGAAAATCTTGACACACTGAAAGAAATTGCGGAAAAAATCACGAACATGGATCAAGATGCAAACGGCGCACTTCTCGGCAAAGTAACAGAAGTTAGCGGACGTGTAGATGAAATTGCCAATCTTGATTTAGTAGCAACTTATAACCAAGCGAAAGCGTGATTGATATGCATAACCTTGAAAATCTAGCAACAGCTATTGGTACAGATATCAAGGATATCAAGACGCGTTACGCAACTAAAGAAGAACTTCATGAAGCAACTGAGATTGACTATTCTCGGATTGTGACGCATGAAGAACTTGAAGAAAAGCATTATCTAACTGAACATCAATCGCTTGCTGAATACGCTAAGAAATCGGAATTACCTATTCCGTATGACGATTCTATAATCAAGCAACGATTGACTGTTTTAGAGAGTCGTCCAGATAACAATACACCAACATATCGCATTGCCAAAGGTGATATTTCCGGAGGCGGTGTTGGTGTTAATAGGACAATAACACCAGACGCTATCATGAACCCTGACGGTATTAAAGTCGGAGATATTATTGAAGATTACTGGAGTGGTACTACTCGTACGAACCAAGGTTTTTGGAAAGTGACTGCTGTTAGTGGTACTAGCATTTCTGTCCAAGGAATTGGTGAGAGAACACTGCCTACCAATTACAACGATAGCGAATTAAAACAAAGGATTTTAACGTTAGAGAGTCGTCCAAACTCAGGAAGTGGTGGTCTGGATACTGAAGAAATAGCGACTTATAGCAATACAGTCATCTATATCCCTAACGGGAATATCGTGTACAACAAATCTTTAAAAAAGTTATCTTTCCCAAAATGTAATGTGAAAGTCGGAAAGTCTAATTATTGGTGTGATGCTCAAGAGGTCTCTATTAACGGTAGCGCAGGATTTATCGTGTTTAACAAGGCTCAAAAACGAATTGTCGGGGGCGAGGTTAACACGACCAACGATGTATTGCTTGGTTATTACGACAACAACGCAGGTAATTACTACATCAATACTTTTAGTAAAACGACAAAGACCAAAAAAATTGCTTGTTTGGGTGATTCGATTACTGAAGGTGTTAACGCTGGAGGTTGGCAATGGCACCGCTACATTGATAGCTGGTGTAAAAGCAACGGTATTAATAGCATAGTCACGAATTTAGGGATTGGCGGAACCTCTGTCTGTACTTCAAGTTATGTGACAGATAGATTGAAGCCGTTTGTAAACAGACTCGATACAATTCCAGCTGATGCGGACATTGTAGTTATCTTTGGAGGAACGAATGACTGGGGGAATAATGCAACTTTAGGAAGCATTACAGATACAGGGACAAGTTCGTTCTATGGAGCATACAAGTACATTCTTGAATGGCTTGCTGTCAATCGTCCAAATGCGAAAGTGATGACAATGACACCTCTGAAACGATATTTTAGAGGTGGTGGTACGACTTGGGTGAATGCTCAGACAACACCAAATAATAAAGGAAACTTGTTACAAGACTATGTTCGAGCGGTAAAAGAAGTATCTGAAATGTACGCTATCCCTTGTGTTGATCTGCATAATGAGTCAGGTTTAAACCCTGTCTTAGAGAGTGTCAGAAATCGTTTCATTGGAGATGGTCTACATCCTACTGCAGAAGGAAATAAGAAGATGTATCCGGTCATTTTGGACAAGATGCGTCCATTCTTGGAATATGATTAAGGAGGAAAACAATATGATTAACTGGAAACTACGATTACAAAATAAATTCTTTTGGCTAACTGCAATCCCAGCCTTCTTGCTTGTCTTGCAAGCTGGTGCAGCAGTCTTTGGATATCATCTGGATTTGGGTGATATCGGCAACAAGCTGATTCTGCTTGTCAATGCGGTATTCGTGTTCTTGACTGCTATCGGTTTGGTCAACGACCCAACCACAAGCGGAATCACAGACAGCACACGAGCGCTAGAATACAAGAAACCAAGTGAGGAATAGAAATGTCTAAAAAACAGGAAATGATTCAATTCTTCATCGACAAGGCCAATTCTGGCGATGGAGTGGACAACGACGGAGCTTATGGATTCCAGTGTACCGATGTGCCTTGTTACGGACTACGTCATTGGTATGGTGTGACCCTTTGGGGCAATGCTTATGACTTGCTTGAGTCAGCACGTTCACAAGGCTTGAAAGTCGTGTATGACGCTGACTATCCAAAAGCTGGCTGGTTCTTCGTGAAAAGCTATGTAGCTAGCGACGGTGTCAACTATGGCCATACTGGCCTTGTCTATGAAGACTCAGACGGTTCTACCATTAAGACGATTGAGCAGAACATCGATGGAAACTGGGACTACTTGGAAGTAGGCGGCCCTTGTCGCTACAACGAGCGTTCTGTAAGTGAAATCGTTGGGTATATCGTACCGCCTGAAGAGGTTGAAACAGGCTGGCAACAGAACCAATATGGTTGGTGGTGGGTTCGTGAAGACGGCTCATACCCAACTGACAAATGGGAGAAGATCAATGATGTTTGGTACTATTTTGATGACAAAGGTTTCATGAAGCGTAGTACCTGGTTGAACTACAAGGACGCTTGGTACTGGTTCACGGATTCAGGATCTATGGCCACTGGCTGGGCTCGTATCAATAATGCTTGGTATTACTTTGATGAAGAAGGTAAGATGGTCACTGGATGGATTAAGCATAAGCTGACTTGGTACTACCTAGACGCTAAAGAAGGCGACATGGTATCAAATGCCTTTATTCAGTCAGCCGATAAGAAAGGCTGGTACTACCTCAAGGCAGACGGAACATTGGCAGACAAGCCAGAGTTCACAGTAGAGCCAGAAGGCTTAATTACAACTAAATAAATAGAAAGGAAACTTTCTAAATTGTTCTTTCACCGCAGGCTTAGGCTTGCGGTTTTTTTGTTTGACAAAATTCAAAAAATGTGCAAAAATAAGTAGAATTGAAAACAGGAAAAATCTACCTCCTTTCGATTCGCCCAGCCTTTTCTTGAGGCAATGAGGGGGCGGAGAGACGCGCTCGTCAACAGAAGTATCTCATTGGAAATGTTGCTCACTTTTTAGTGAGCTTTTTATCTAAGGAATAGGAATGAAAAGTAAGAAGTTAAAATTAGGTCAAATTGATTTA
>QWCL01000080.1_pt1 | contig 41932 bp, 38 predicted proteins | sample 1972551 | NCBI WGS metagenome assembly QWCL01 (sample SAMN09866709, study PRJNA288562) | Human oral metagenome isolate term2_saliva, whole genome shotgun sequencing... | isolation source: mouth | host: Homo sapiens | place: USA: California
AACTCCCAACTCAATCAAGGTATAGCAGTAGAAGACTACAGAGACTATAATAACTTCTTGAGCAACCTCTACAGGGGCAATGCCGAAGCCTTGGGTCATGACAAGGAAAAGACAAACGCCCAGCAATAGGTAAAGCGTGGCAAGTCTCAGGACTAGACGAGCAAGTGTCAGCATATCAATTATGAGTCTCTACGCAAAGAGTCACATTGTTGTCGTTTACTTCGACAAATCCGCTGGAAACATTGAACTCTTTCGTTTCTGTGCCGGTACAAGTGACAACGCCTTGTGATAATGAGGAGATTATCGGTGCATGGTTGACTAGCACCTCAAACTCTCCCAAGGTACCGGGCATTGTAATGCGCTCGGCTTCGCCCTCAAAAAGGGTACATTCAGGAGAGATGATTTTGATGTGGAGACGATTCTTGTCCATAATCCTTATTGTGCATTCGCAGCCGAAAGTAACTTCTCGCCCTTGGCGATTGCGTCGTCGATTGTTCCGACGTTCAGGAAGGCCTGTTCAGGAAGATGGTCTACTTCGCCGTCGATAATCATGTTGAATCCGCGGATCACTTCCTCGATGGGTACCATCACACCTTTTACGCCTGTAAATTTCTCTGCCACGGTAAACGGCTGAGACAAGAAGCGTTGTACACGGCGTGCGCGGTTTACTGTAAGACGATCCTCGTCTGAGAGCTCGTCCATACCCAAGATTGCGATGATATCCTGGAGTTCTTTGTATTTCTGCAGGATTTGTTTTACGCGTTGTGCGCAGTTGTAGTGATCTTCTCCGATTACATTCGGGTCCAGAATGCGGGAAGTCGAGTCCAAAGGATCCACTGCGGGATAAATACCCAGCTCAGTGATCTTACGCGAAAGCACCGTTGTGGCGTCGAGGTGTGTGAAGGTGGTAGCAGGTGCGGGGTCTGTCAAGTCATCAGCCGGGACGTATACAGCCTGGATAGACGTGATGGAACCATTCTTCGTAGAAGTAATACGTTCTTGCATCGCGCCCATTTCTGAAGCCAAGGTTGGTTGGTAACCTACAGCGGAAGGCATGCGACCAAGCAAGGCAGACACTTCAGAACCAGCTTGCGTGAAACGGAAGATATTGTCGATAAAGAACAGAATATCTGTAGCTTTTCCTGTTTTTGCTCCACTATCTCGGAAAGATTCTGCAACGGAAAGTCCAGAAAGTGCCACAGATGCACGTGCTCCGGGCGGTTCATTCATCTGACCATAGACCAAGGTTGCCTGGCTTTTGGTCACTTCGTTATAGTCTACTTTCGAAAGATCCCACTCACCGCGTTCCATTGCTTCGGTAAAGGCTTCGCCGTATTTCACGACGCCCGATTCAATCATTTCGCGCAGCAGGTCGTTACCTTCACGAGTACGCTCACCGACACCTGCGAATACCGAAAAACCATCGTGTCCCTTCGCAATATTATTGATGAGCTCCATGATAAGCACGGTCTTACCTACACCGGCGCCACCAAAGAGTCCGATCTTACCACCTTTCATATAAGGTTCCAAGAGGTCGATTACTTTGATACCGGTGTAGAGAACCTCACGAGAGGTTTTCAAATCTTCGAACTTGGGCGGTTCACGGTGGATAGGATAAGCATTACCTTCGCGAGAGACCGCATGAAGTCCATCGATGGTGTCTCCAATCACGTTCAGCATGCGACCTTTGATCTGGTCACCAATGGGCATTGAAATGGGGGCACCGGTTGATTTCACTTCCAAACCACGCGAAAGGCCGTCAGTGTTGTCCATAGCCACCGTGCGAACTACATCGTCGCCAATGTGTTGTTGCACTTCTATGACCAGTTGGCGCCCGTCGGGATGTTGCACTTCCAGTGCTTCATGGATGCGCGGGAGTACTTCATCGGCGGGGCGGCCGTTGAGTGGGAAATGAACGTCGACCACCGGTCCGATGATCTGAGAAATATAACCGATTTGTTGACTCATAGTCGTTTGAGAACGAGATTGTTTTAGATGCTGAGTTCGTTGAGGACTTGAATAAGCTGAGGGTTCATACCTTTGCGCTTTTGCACGGCCTCGATGAAGGGAACATATACGATTTCATGGTTGCGAATACCCACCATGACATTACGCTGTCCTTGTACGAGAGCTGTAATGGCACCGACGCCTACACGTGAAGCCAATACACGGTCGCGTGCCGAGGGGCGTCCGCCGCGTTGCAAGTGTCCGAGTATCGAAACACGAACGTCGAATTGTGGGTATTCCTTATTTACACGGTCTGCATAATAAAGCGCACCGCATTTGGGGCTTTCGCTAACGATGACCATGCAGCTCTTCTTGGATTTGCGGATACCGCGTTCCATGAATTCGATGAGCTGGTCAGATCCTGTGGAGTCTTCTGGGATAATAGCGGCTTCTGCGCCGGCGGCTATGGCCGAATTTTGTGCCAAGAAGCCAGCGTCACGACCCATCACTTCGATGAAGAAGATACGTTCGTGGGAGTTGGCCGTGTCGCGGATCTTATCCACGCAGTCCATAATCGTGTTGAGCGTCGTGTCGTAACCAATCGTATTGTCTGTTCCGTAGAGATCGTTGTCGATTGTACCCGGAAGACCGATACAGGGGAAGTCATATTCTTCCGCCAAGAGCATAGCACCGGTCAAAGAGCCGTTACCGCCGATTACGATCAGGGCATCAATCCCTTCTTTGCGAAGCGTATCGTACGCGCGTTTTCGTCCTTTGGGAGTTTGAAATTCCGCAGAGCGGGCTGTACGTAGGATTGTTCCGCCGGTTTGGATGATGCCCGAAACGTCCTCTGTGGTGAAAGTCTTCACTTCACCGTTCATCAGTCCTTCGTAGCCGCGATAAATGGCTTTCACCTTGAAACCGTTGAAAATAGCACTTCGTGTCACGGCACGAATAGCGGCATTCATTCCGGGGGCGTCACCACCGGAAGTCAAAACGCCGATACATCTGATTTTTGCCATAGAGGAGAGTTTTAGCAAATCTATATTGTGAGCGGCAAACGGGGCTCGAACCCGCGACCCTGGGCTTGGGAAGCCCATGCTCTACCAACTGAGCTATTGCCGCATATCATGAGATTTCTCGTTGCAAAGTTAGTTCTTTCTCTGTGGATGAACTCGTGCTTCATCGTCTTTTTTCGTCCTAACCTCCAAAAAACGATAAAATGTTGAGAAGTCTTCAGCGCTTTTCCTTGTAGTGCGTGAACTTCGTATCTGCGTTGTCTTACAAAAAAGACATTTTTCGCAGAGATGTTCATTCGAGTTGGAGCAACTCCTTTTTCGCTCTCCCACTTGTGCGTCACTTAGTCCGTTTTTACTTGATCTTTAGGGATATACTTTTGATAAGACGCGTAGTACACTTGATCCTTTTGCAGTATTACTTATTGTGGTTCGCAAAAGAAAATGCGCGTGTCGAATCTTTCGACACGCGCAGGGAAATCTCGTGATGGAAAAGGGGTTATTTGAACATGATTTCTGAGTCGCGCTCTGCGGCTGCGGAAGCCCATCCTTCAGGAATGAAGCGCCAATTGTTGAGTGGCTGCGGATTGATTTCTTTCTGGCGGGCTATTTCTCGGCGCAGGTATTCGCGCATCTCATTATTGGAGGTCCAGATCACACGTGAGCGCAGTTGATTTTGCGGGATCCCCGCTCCTTTGACGAGCAGTCCGCCTCCTCCGTTGGCGCGGTAGGAATTCACCGCCACTTTGTAAGTCTTCTGCAGATCGAAAGGCTTCCCGTCTGCCATAGATAGGATGGTCACTTTCTGTCCCTTGGGTTTGCGGAGATCGACGGTGTACTTGATGCCGGCTGCGGAGTCGAAATTATAGGAAGAGTGCTTCAGTCGTTGCCAAGGCTCCGGAGCATTTGCGTAGTTGTCGCTCAACAACATCATGTGATCGGCGGGCGATTTCATTTGTTGAGTCCAAATGCCGTAGCTTTCTTCAAGGTAGTTCTTAATTTCCTGCCCGGTAAGCTTCATGACGTAGAGTTGGTTCTCGTATTTGTAGAGATTGAACAAGTCTGCCATGCGGATGTCCCCCGGTTCAATCTTAGCATCATACGAAAGCGGAGCGGCGAAAGAGATATCTGCTCCCGTCACAGCAAGTTGTATGCGGTGAATGAAGTCTACAAATGCAGATGAACCGAAGTAGGCCGAGCGTGTGTCGAGTTCATTCTTGTTGCGTCCGATCACCTGTGTGGTAAAGTTGCGAATGTCGTTGAACTCTTTGGTATAGTGCGAAAGGAAGACGGAATCCGGTTGTTCGCCGCGGATATCGATTACATTGCCCACGATTTCCTTTTTCTTCCGTTTTCCATCGGGACCGAGCGTCACTTTTATGTCAGCCTGCGCGATGTTCATTGCATTGGCGCCGGGATTGAGAACCAGGGTTTGGCGTCCACTGATTTTATTGGTGACCGTCGTGTTGGCAATGCGGTGATCGTGTCCGCAAAAGAGGATGTCGATGTCCGGAACCTGTTCTGCGACTTGGAAAGCTGCGTGATCCAGCATGCGCCCTGTGGCGTTGTGCTCACCCACACCGCTGTGCATCACCACCACAACGATGTCGGCTTTGGCTGCACGGCGAATGATGGGAACAACGCGGCGGGCTGTTTCTACGCAATCGCGAAAGTCCAGATATTTCCAGAGTCTTTCGGGAAGCCACTGCGGAATGGTGGGCGTGATCATGCCGAGTACGCCGATGCGCACTCCGTCCACTTCCTCCTGTACGTAGGCCGTGAGGTAGAGTTTGTTCTTACGTTTGTCGACCACATTGGCACCCAATACTGCGAAACCGCAATCGTCCATCCAGCGATCGTAGACAGCATGTCCGGTTTCCACGTCGTGATTGCCCAATGTGCCACAAAGGTAGCCCATTTCATTGAGCATGCGTGCACAAAGGTGGGTGGAAGTGGTGTCTACGTAATTATAATAGTAGGCTGCGGGCTGACCTTGCAAAATATCCCCGTTGTCGACGAGTAGAACATGTCCTTCACCTTGTGCCGCACGCAAACGTTTCACGTAGGTTGAGATGCGACTCAAGCTTCCTTCTCCCGGTTTGTCATTGATAAAATCGTAGGGAAAGTAGTTACCGTGTACGTCTGAAGTCTCGATAATGGAGAAGTTGACTTCCCGGTTGGAATCTTGTGCGAACAGAGATGCACCGGTGCAAAAGCAAGTGGTAAGAATTAAGGTGGCTGTGCGGAAAAGACGATTCATATACGGATATAATCTGCAAAGATATAGGGTTGTTCGTTTTGTTCATCGGCCGGGTGTGATTCATGGAAGGTGCACTTCCATTGATCGAAGTCGACTTCCGGGAAAAACACATCGGCCTGAGGGGCTTTCGCCAGAATGTGTGTCAAACACAGTCGATCTGCCAGCGGCAAAGTGGTTTCGTAGATTGAAGATCCGCCGATGACGAAGATCTCTTTGTCGTCTTGTGCGGCCTGGAGTGCGGCTTCGGGAGAACGAAAAAGGAAGGTGCCGGCCGGTGCCTCGGAAAGTGAACGACTGACGACGAAATTACGACGATTGGGGAGGGCACCTTTGGGCAGAGAGGCAAAGGTCTTTCGGCCCATAATCACAGTGTGCCCCACAGTGAGGGCTTTAAAGCGTTGAAGGTCCGATCGCAGCCTGAAAAGCATGTGTCCTTTGAGGCCGATGGCTCGTTGTTCGTCGAGTGCGCAAATGAGCGTGAGCATAGAAAAGGGAGTGTTAGACCGAAACCGCCGCCGCAATGTGTGGGTAGGGGGTGTAGTTTTCGAGTTGGAAGTCCTCAAACCTAAAAGAGAAGAGGTCGCTGACTTCCGGGTTCAGGTGCATTTGTGGGAGAGCTCGCGGAGTTCTACTCAATTGCAAATTTGCTTGGTCTAAATGGTTGAGATATAGATGCGTGTCGCCGGTGGTGTGAATGAACTCTCCGGGGCGCAATCCGCAGACTTGAGCCACCATGAGCGTCAGTAGAGCGTAGGAAGCGATGTTAAAGGGCACCCCCAAAAAAGTGTCAGCACTCCGTTGATAGAGTTGTAGGGAAAGGCGCCCGTCAGCCACATAGAATTGGAAAAGTAAGTGGCAGGGGGGCAAGGCCATTTGGTCCACTTCTGCCACGTTCCAGGCGTTGACGATCATACGGCGGCTATCCGGCTGATTTTTGATCTGCGAAACGACTCGGCTGATCTGATCTATGTGTCCACCGTTGTAGTCCGGCCACGATCGCCACTGGTGTCCGTAAACGGGACCCAGTTCGCCCGACGCGTCGGCCCACTCATTCCATATGCGCACCCCATGTTCTTGGAGATAATGCACGTTGGTGTCGCCGCGCAAGAACCAAAGCAGTTCGTAGATGATGCTTTTCAGGTGCAATTGCTTGGTGGTGAGCAGGGGAAAACCCTTTTCGAGATCAAAACGCATCTGATGTCCGAAGATTGACAGGGTTCCCGTGCCGGTTCGGTCAGTTTTGCGAGTGCCGTTTTCGAGAATGAGGCGTAAGAGGTCGTGATATTGTTGCATGAGAGTGAGGCAGAGCTGAATTTATTGCAACGCAAGCACTAAAATTGAACCTGCTGTGAGGAGTAGTCCACCGATAGCGGCAAAAATAGAGGCGCGTTGACGAGCCCAGCCCCAGAAAAACAGGCTCACGAAGAAACTAATGATTGGCCCGACCCAAAATAATTGGATGAGTACGTATTGCATGATGTTGAGCACGGTGCTGTCGCTCTCGGGCCACAGCGTTACGTTGCCAAACAAGAAAAACACCAACGTGCCGACGGGAACCAGAATGGTGGGAGCGAGGAGGAGAAGGAGCCAGAAGGGATATTGACGCATGGGGTTGAGTCGTATTGAAGAGGAGTTGGGGCACGCAGCGTTAGGGGTGCAGTGCATCGTAATTGAGAACCGAGGAATCTCCATAACTCAAGAACCGGAATCCATGTTCAAGCGCATAATCGTAGATCGGTCGCCATTGGCCTCCCACAAATGCGCTCACCAAGAGAAGCAGGGTGGATTGGGGCTGGTGGAAATTCGTGACGATGGTCTTTACGATCTTGTACTCGTAGCCCGGTGCAATGATGATTTGCGTGGCCGTGTGGAGCACTTCGAGCTGATTGTCGCGCAAATAGTCGCGCACCGCCTCGAGAGCTTCACGAGGTGTGAGGGGATGTTCGCAATTTTGGGTGTAGTCGTAGGGCAGCCATTGGGGCACATGCAAGTCGTCCTCATTTGGTTCGCGGTTCGCGTCGCGGCATTGACGAATGCGCACACCGATGTAATAGAGACTTTCGAGTGTGCGCACACTTGTAGTACCCACGGCGATGCATTGAGCTCCGTGGGCCAGCAAACGTTCGATGGAGTTGAGCGGCACGGCGATCCACTCGGCGTGCATTTGGTGGCCGGCGATCTCTTCGCTTTTCACCGGTTTGAAAGTACCGGCTCCGACGTGCAATGTGAGTTCGTTGCGCTCTATGCCGTGACGGTCGAGTGCTTGCAACACTCGTTCCGTGAAGTGCAAACCGGCTGTGGGAGCTGCCACCGATCCTTTGATTTTGGAATAGACAGTCTGGTAGTTTTTTAAGTCCGTGTCCTCCGTTTCGCGATTCAAGTAGGGGGGGATGGGCAATTCGCCGATGCTGTCGAGCACTTCGGCCCAGCTGACTGTAGGGTTGTCCCATGAGAAGCGTACTTCATGTCCGGTACCGCTCATTCCCAACCGCTCGGCTCGTAGGATGAGCGAGTTGCCACCTACTGTAATGGGACGTTCGAGCACACCCTCCTTCCATTTCTTCAGATTACCGATCATGCAAGTCCACGTCACCGCCCCGCAGGTGGCAAACGACTGTTGATAGTCGAGTGGAGTATGTGGTTCGAGGCAAAACACTTCGATCAGTGCGCCGGTCGACTTGTGAAAATGCAGGCGTGCCTGGATCACTTTGGTGTTGTTGAACACCATAAGTGCACCGGCCGGCAAGTAATTGGGCAGATTGATGAACAGATCTTCGCCGATGCTCCCGTCTGTTTTGCGGGTGAGCAGCTTGGATTGATCGCGTTCGGCGAGGGGATATTTGGCAATGCGCTCGTCGGGGAGCGGATAGTCGAAGTCTTTAATTTTGAGTTGGCGGGGGTTGATCATGGGGCGCCTACTTATTATTTGTCTGTTTGGTCGAGTTCTATTTTCTCTACGTTACCTGTTGTGGGCGATAACCAAACTTTTGTGTTGAATTTCTTGTTGAATAAAGTTCCTCCAAGATGTTCTGTCCTACCGAATTGTGCCATTGGGATATTTGTCTCGTAGAGTGTCTCATCTCCCAGGGCGATACGCACTTTCGCTTCGCCCGGCACCCGATAGCGCAGGTCTTCTTGCTCTTTCTTCTTCTTGGGTTTGCCGTCGTCGTAGGCCGGACGTATGTTTTGCAGGTCTTCCACTGTGAGAGTGACGGGCATGCCTGCTGCATCGTCGGGGTCAACTATGCCGAGGTATTTCGAAAAGCGGAACAGCACGCGTCCCTGTTCCGTGCGTCGGGGGAGGTAATCGAAGGTGAAGGTGCGTTCCTCTTCGGTGTACGTGCCGACGAAGAGAGAGGTAAGGGCTTTTTCGCGTTCGTCGAGCTGTGCCAACATTGTTTTCAGCTGTTCGCCGTCTTTGGGGTTGAAATCTGCTTGTCCCTTGATGAGTTGATTGCGGTTTTCGCGGATGTCGAAAATCTCTGCGACGGCCAGCTCAGCGCGTCGTGCGGTGCTGCCGGCGCGGAGCATGTCGGGCGTTTTGTAACGGTCGGCGTTGAGGGTTGGCGTGGCGATGGTGCGCACACCGGGTTGCGACAATGTTGCCGGTTGCGTGGCTTCGGCGTTCACTGCGAGGAGGAGACCCTCAGGCGACAGCGTCACGAGCGGAGCAGAAGTGCGGTGATCGAGCCGAATGGTGTAGGCCGCTGTGCTGTCGGGCGTGCCAAAGGCATCTACCTTCACCCCTTCCAGTGTCCAAGTGTCGAACGCATTGAGCATCACGTCCTTGCGATCGAGTAGGGCACGCGCGTAAGCCGCGTATTCACCGGGCACATAATGTCGACAGCGGGTCTGCACGGTGAGATGTAGGCCGGTGAGAGGCAAGTGATACGTGATGCCTTCGGCAGTGAGGCCGGGGCGATAAGGAGCCACGGCTGTTTGTGCCGAAACAGTTGGTGCAGCGGCGGCAAAGAGGCTGAGGAGTAGGGCGAAACGGCTGAGGGAATGTGTAGACATGGTTCAGTGTGGGGGAAGAAGGTGGAGAAAAGCTTGACCGACGGCATCCACTAAGTCAGAGGCCACCGTGGCAGGGGCGGAATGACGAGCTTCGGCCATTTTTCCGGCTTCGCGGTGCAGACAGACGCCCAATCCTGCGGCTTCCTCCGGAAGATATCCTTGCGCGGCGAGCCCTCCGATCAATCCGGTGAGCACGTCGCCGCTACCGGCCTTGGCTAAGGCACTATTGCCTCCCCCCTCGGCCACGAGCAGTCTGCCTTCCGGAATGAAGAGGTGAGGAATGTGATCTTTGAGCAGCAGGTTGAGTCGGAGTGAATCGGACAGCATGCGTGCGGCGACCTGCAAATCGGCAAGCTCTTCGCACGGCAGATCCAAAGCTCGGCATAGGCGGCGCATCTCTCCGAGGTGGGGAGTGAGTAGACTGTGAGGGGGAACCAAAGAGAGCAATTGGTAGTCGGCGGCCAGGAGATTCAGGGCGTCGGCATCGAGAATGAGCGGGAGCGGCGTCCCGGCTGTCTCGCGTTCCAACAGGGCTTTGAGCAAAGTGCGCAAAGCAAAGGCTGTTTCGCCGTCAGTGCCCAGTCCGGGACCTACGGCCACTGCAGTGAAACCGGTGAGATCGATGAGCGAACTCCAACAGGACTCGGAGCTTTCGTCGACTTGCAACACGGTTTCCGGCACGGCCACTTGTAGAACGTCGCGACCACATCGTGGGATGTGCACTGTGACTTTTCCAACTCCACTGCGAAGCGCGGAACGGGCGGCAAGCACTGCAGCGCCGATCATACCTTCGTGACCGGCGATGAGGAGAAGATGCCCGAACGTACCTTTGTGTCCATCGGCGGGGCGTGGTTTCCACTTGCCGGCGAACCATTGGTGCGTGATGATTTCCGCATTGCTTGTGTTCATGTTGCAAAAATACGTATTTTGAGCCGGTTTGCGGCTCTTTGGCGTGGTGAAATTGATTAAAGTTGCGAAGGGGCGATTCAAGGGTGGGGGGAACGGGCGACAGGGGAGGGGAGTTTGCCGGAAGCCAAGGAGAGGTTGCCATGAAAATTGGAGATGCCCGGGGAAAAATAGGGAGCAAATGTTGTTTCCTTCCCTGTTTTTCGACGAAAGCCCCCAAGTTTTTCCGGTGAAGTGGTGGGCGTGATGAGCCTGCGCGAGGCGACGAGCAGTGATCGGGCTCGGCGTTCCACTAAGTGCCCTGTGCATGAGGTACTTGTGCTTCTTTTTCATCGGACAGAGGTGGAAATGAAGTGGAAGATGACTACAAAAAACGGGCATTCGAGCGTCTGTGCTCGAATGCCCGTTGTATTGGGGAGGGAAGTTGGCGTTACTTCTTCTTGCCTTTGTAGCGTTCGTTCATTCCCTCGATGACGGCTTTGGTCAAATTGAGCGAGGGATCGGCAAAAAGCACGTTGTCTCCTTGTTTTGAGACGATCATGGAGTAGCCCATTTCCTTGTTATAGTCTTTGAGGAAGGATTGGAGACTGTCGCGAAGGGTATTGTTGAATTTCTCTTGCTCAGCAGTCATGCGCTTTTGCAGTTGTTCTTCCAGTTTTGCGGCTTCTTGCTGCATTTTCTGGATGCGCAGTTGTGCAGCCTCGGCTTGTTCGCGTGTGGTGAAGGCGCCGCTTTGCATCTTCTGCTGGAAATCGGCGTAGGCTTTTTGCACTTGTGCCATTTTAGCTGCCACTTGCGATTGATATTGCTTGCTCTTGGCTTCGAGCACCGCTTTGTTCTCTGTGCAGAATTTGTATTGTGTGAGCAGAGAGTCCACTTCCACGTAGGCAATGGGGGAGTTTTGCTGCTTGTTCGGGGCTTCAGCGAGGGGAGCGGCGGCTTTAGAAGTAGTGGTGGTGCTCTTTTCTTTTTTACAAGCCGACAAGCTCGTCAAAATCATCAATGCAGCCACGAAGAAGAAAGAAAACGGTGCTTTCATATCAGGTTGTTAGGGAGTGAATGGATAAATTCGAAGGGAAGGAAGTCAAGCGATGGGTTATGCCCGGTCGGTTGTGTGAGCATGTTCGCTCACGGCGTGTGGATTCTTCGTGCGCAGTTCGGCATCTTGGGTGGAGGCGCAGTGCACTCCGCAGCTCTCGAGCGCTTTGTTGCCACTCACGTGTGTGTTGACGAAGCGTCCTTTGATGAGGATGCCAACAGAAAGCAACAGGACCGAGATTCCAACAATAATTAATGTGAGTATCCAAAGAGGTTCCATATCTTTTCTCTATTTTTGCGGTGCAAATATAGTGCAAAGACCTCGTCTGCGACAAATGATTTGCACATTTTATTGTTCTACTTTCAATGTAGTGAGCTATGGCACAATTAAAGCCTCAATCCGTATTCGATTGCTTCGCGCAAATCAACCAAGTTCCCCGTCCTTCTAAGCGCGAGGAAAAGATAACTGCGTTCCTTCGCAAATTTGGTGAGGATCTCGGTCTTGAAACGCTGGTCGACGAGGCCGGCAACGTCCTGATTCGCAAACCCGGAACACCCGGTTTCGAAAATCGCAAAACCGTGATTTTGCAGAGCCACCAAGACATGGTCTGCGAAAAGAACAAAGACGTAGAATTTGACTTTGACAACGACGCCATTCAAACTTACGTGGACGGCGATTGGCTCAAGGCAAAGGGCACAACGCTCGGGGCCGACGACGGTATCGGCATTGCCATGGAGATGGCGTTGCTGAAAGCCAATGATATCGAACACGGACCGATCGAATGCGTGTTCACACGCGATGAGGAAACGGGATTGACGGGGGCTTTCGAGATGAAACCCGGATTCATGACGGGAGATTATCTGATCAACCTGGATTCTGAAGACGAAGGACAGCTCTTTGTGAGCTGCGCCGGGGGGGTACGCACCGAAGCGACTTACACCGTAGACGAAGAGAAGCTGCCCGAAGGCTTTTCGACGTTCAATCTCGTGGTGAAAGGCCTTACCGGCGGACACTCGGGCGACGATATCAACAAAAAGCGTGCGAATGCCAACAAGCTGTTGGTGCGTTTCCTCTGGGAACAAAGTGAGAAAACCGATCTGCGCCTTTGCGATATTCAAGCCGGAGGCCTGCACAATGCCATTCCGCGTGAGGCACATGCCACAGTGGCCGTGCCCACAGCCTATGTTGCCACTTTCGGAGAGGAACTTCAAGCATTTGTCGAGAAAGTGCGCGACGAATTTTCTGCAACCGAGCCTGAACTGACGGCCGTAATTGAGCCGGTGGCTGCCGCCCCGACCTGCATTTGCAAAGAACAGGCGGAGCGCTTGCTCAAGAGCCTCAGCGTGGTACACAATGGTATCTTTGCCATGAGTCAGGATCTCGAAGGTTTGGTTGAAACCTCCAGCAATCTGGCTAGCGTGCGCAAGCACGGCAACCAAATTGTGGCCACTACGTCACAACGTTCGAGCGTCGCGAGCAATTTGGAGTACATGGCTTCGGTGGTTCGTTCGGCTTTCGAACTGGGTGGCGCGAAGTGTGTGACCAATGAGGGCTATCCCGGTTGGAAAATGAACCCCAAGAGCGAGATCTTGAAGGTCTGCGTCGACAGCTACAAGCGCTTGTTCGGCAAAGAGCCCCTCGTGCGAGCCATCCACGCCGGTCTCGAATGTGGACTCTTCAGTGAGAAATATCCTCACCTCGACATGGTGAGCTTCGGACCCACCTTGCGCGGCGTGCACTCGCCCGACGAACGCCTGTTGATCCCCACTGTACAAATGGTATGGGATCATTTGCTCGATGTTTTGAAGAACGTACCCGAGAAATAAGGTGAAGTCACTTCCTCTTTTCCTGATATTCGTGTGTGCCCTCCTCGCTTCTTGTTTGAACGAGGAGGGTTATACTACTTCTGCCGATGCGCGTTTGCGTTTGGAGCGCGACACGTTGGCGCTCGACACCGTTCTGGCGGGTGAAGCGACCAATACATACACCTTTCAAGTCTTCAACCCACAGAAAAAGACGTTGCGCATTGCGGCCATTCGATTGGCCGGTGGAGCGAAATCGCCTTTTATGGTGAATGTCGACGGAACTTTTCTGGCGAATGGGGTAACCGGTGCCACGGAACTGGCCGGCGGTGATAGCCTACGCGTGTTTGTGCAACTCAATGCCCCGGCTTCAACGGCCACGTCGCCGACACCACTCGAAGATCGCCTGTTGTTCTTGTTGGAAAACGGAGCAGAACAACAAGTGTTGCTCACGGCGTCGACACAAAGTGTGATCAACCTGAGAGGAGCGCGCGTGGAACGAGACACCACCTGGAATGCCCCGCGGCCTTATCGCATTTTAGATAGCCTGGTTGTGGAAGAAGGTCGTACACTTACGCTGTCTGCGGGTACGCGATTGTATTTTCATCCCGCAGCACGCCTCATCGTGCACGGAAGCTTGCGTGCTGAAGGCCAAAATGGGGCGCCCGTAGAATTCCGTGGCGACCGATTGGGCTATATGTTCAGCAATCAACCCTACGACCGCATTCCCGGACAATGGGGCGGGGTGGTCTTCACTGCAAAAAGCCGTGACAATGTCCTGGACTATTGCGAGATCCACAGTGGAGATTTTGGTATACGTTGCGACTCTTCGTCTGTTGATTTCCAGAAACTTATATTGCGTAATTCTCTGATCCACAATGTCGGTGGAGATGGGCTGTATGCACGTCAATGCGCGGTGAATGTAGGCAACAGCCAAATCACAAATGCAGCCGGAGACTGCGTGCGTCTTGTCGGCGGGCGCAACGAATTTGTCCATTGCACCATTGGCCAATTCTATGCCCTGGCGGGTGATCGCGGTGTCGCGCTGCATTTCAGTAATTACGGGGAGGGAAGTCGTGCCCCTCTGGAACGAGCGTCGTTTGTCAACTGCATCATCAGTGGATACAACAACGATGATCTCATGAGAGAGTCTTCTACGCGTTACAAGAACGATGCTTTCAACTATGATTTCTCGCATTGCTTGCTCAATACGCCCAAACCAACGAAGGATGAGCACTTCCGCAATTGTTTATTTGAGCAAGATGCTCCGGAAGCTCGCCGACAGGCCGGGAATTTCTCTCCGAGTTTCGATTTGCAAAAGTTGCTGTTTGTCTTTACCCTAGATGCCAAATCAGCGGCTGTCGGGAAGGCAGATTTCGCAGTGACGCAACAGACTTTCCCTTTCGACCGTAACGGAAAATCGCAAACGAAAGGCGGTAAGTCAGATATGGGATGTTATCGGCACGTTGAGCACTGATACTCCTTATTTATATAGTGCAGTTCGGAGACACAAGCATTTCCCGTCTGTCTATGCTGCAATTACGGTGTTAATCCGTTGCGATCTCTTTTCACCTCAATCACGATCTTATTGTTATGCCACAACCTTCTTCTCGCGCACCTAAGCGCAAAAAGGCAGACGCCCCGGTGCAAGACAGCTTCGGGCGTTTGCAGCCTCAGGAATTAGACTTCGAGCGCGTGGTGCTTGGTGCCCTGCTGCTGGAAAAAGACGCCTATTCGCAGGTGAGTGAGATTCTCAAACCGGAAAGCTTCTACGATCCACGTCACCAGTTGATCTTCGAAGCAATTCGTCGGTTGAATATAGAGCAAAAGCCACTCGACTTGCTCACCGTCAGCGAGCAATTGCGGCAGACCAACCATTTTGAAGAAGCCGGAGGTCCTGTTTATCTGGCACAACTCACACAAGGGGTCGTTTCGGCTGCACATATCGAATACCATGCCCGCATCATTGCGCAAAAGGCCACGGCACGCGACCTCATTCGCTACACCAGTGGAGTGCAAGAGAAGGCTTTTGATCCGACGCAGGATATTGATGAGCTGATGCAGCAGGCGGAAGGCGAGTTGTTCGAACTCTCTCAGCTCAACATGAAGAAGGATTACAGCCAGATTGATCCGATCATCAATGATGCCTACGACATGTTGCACAAGGCGGCGGAGCGTTCAGACGGTATGTCGGGTATTGCGTCGGGGTATCGCGACTTGGACAAAATGACGTCCGGATGGCAAAACTCTGATTTGGTGATTCTTGCAGCACGTCCGGCCATGGGAAAAACAGCCTTCGCATTGTCTATGGCGAAGAATATAGCGGTGGAACAAGGCATCCCCGTTGCGTTGTTTTCTCTCGAAATGTCGAATGTGCAATTGGTAAATCGTGTGATTTCAAACACCTGTGAGATCGAAGGTACGAAGATCAAAAGCGGACAACTCGAGCCGCACGAGTGGGCGCAGCTGGACAGCAAAATTAAAGATCTGTATGGCAAGCCGTTGTTTGTTGACGACACGCCGGCACTTTCTGTTTTTGAATTGCGCACGAAAGCACGCCGTTTGGTGCGCGAACACGGAGTGAAACTAATAATGATCGACTATCTGCAGCTGATGAACGCCTCGGGTATGAACTTCGGTAGCCGTCAAGAAGAAGTTTCTACCATCAGTCGTTCGCTCAAGGGACTGGCCAAAGAGTTGAACATCCCGATTCTCGCGCTCTCACAGTTGAATCGTGGTGTGGAAAATCGGCCCGGAGCCGGTGGAGCGGACGACCACCGACCGCAGCTTTCCGACTTGCGTGAATCCGGTGCCATCGAGCAGGATGCCGATATGGTGCTTTTTATCCACCGTCCGGAGTATTACCGCATTTACCGAGATGAGAATGGCAACGACCTGCGTGGCAAGGCCATGATTATCATTGCAAAGCACAGAAATGGTGCTGTCGGCGATGTGTTGTTGACGTTCAAAGGGAAATATACCCGCTTTGAGAATATGGACGAAAACAACTCATTCCCGCTCCCTGGCACAACGGATAGCGGAGGTCTCCCTCCGATGGGAGGAGGCCCGATCACAGATGCTGACTTCGCGCCGCTGCCCGGAGACAGCATGACGCCTTTCCCACCGGGAGAGGGGAGTGTGGTGCCGTTCTAAGGGAGCCGCGCCCAGAGTAAATGCCGGTCACAAGATGCTGCTTGCGATGATCGAAGGGATACAAGCAAAGCGTTTAACGAATAATGCAGGGCTTGATTCGCTTATTTGCAGCGGAAATTGTAAATTTGCCGACAAGCAAACAACAAACAAACTTTGCCATAACACAGTATGGAAAATAAAGAACTCATTGCACAGTGCACAGCTACAGCTCAGCAGTGGATTGACTCTCCGCTCTACGATGCAGAGACGAAAAAGGCCGTGAAGGCTATGATTGAAGCGGAAGACAAAACTCCGCTTGTCGATGCTTTCTATCGCACGTTGGAATTTGGAACGGGAGGACTCCGTGGCATCATGGGACCCGGTACCAATCGTATGAACGTTTATGTTGTAGGAGCTGCAACACAAGGACTTGCCAACTATCTGCTTAAGAATTTCGCCGATCGTAAGGAGATTTCCGTCGTGGTAGGGCACGATTGCCGCAACAACAGTCGTTTGTTTGCAGAAACGGTGGCCAACGTCTTCTCCGCCAACGGGATTAAGGTCTATCTTTTCGACGATTTGCGCCCCACCCCTGAGGTCTCTTTCGCTATTCGTCACTTCGGCTGCCAGTCGGGCGTGAACATCACGGCCAGCCACAACCCGCGCGAATACAATGGCTACAAGGCTTATTGGGACGATGGCGCACAAGTATTGGCGCCCCACGACAAAGGCATCATCGACGAAGTGAACAAAGTATCGCTTGCCGATGTGAAATTTGAGGGAAATCCGGCACTGATCCAATCAATTGGTAAGGAAGTGGATGACCTCTACCTTAGCGAGGTGCACAAACTGAGTATCGATCCTGAAGTCATTCGCCGACAGAAAGATCTGTGCATTGTCTACACGCCGCTTCACGGAGCTGGTCGTGTATTGGTACCCGCTTCGCTCAAACTCTGGGGATTCGAGAATGTGCACACCGTACCCGAACAGATGGTAAAGGACGGCAACTTCCCCACAGTCGTATCTCCCAATCCTGAGAATGGCGAAGCCTTGACACTTGCGCTCAATCTGGCCAAGAAATTGAATGCCGATATTGTGATGGCGTCCGATCCCGACGCCGACCGCGTAGGCATGGCTTGCAAAGACAATGAAGGAGAATGGGTACTCATCGATGGTAACCAGACGTGCATGATCTTCTTGTACTATATCATCAAGAACCGCATCGCCATGGGCAAGATGAAGGGAGATGAATATATCGTGAAGACGATCGTCACCACGGAGCTCATCAAGGCCATCGCCGACAAGAACCACATCAAAATGTACGATGTGTACACTGGTTTCAAATGGATCGCTCGCACGATTCGTCTGCTTGAAGGCAAAGAAACTTACATTGGCGGTGGTGAAGAGAGCTACGGTTTCATGGGACAAGACATTGTGCGCGACAAAGATGCCGTGTCAGCCTGCTCCCTGCTTGCAGAAATCTGTGCATGGGCAAAGGATCAGGGCAAGACCCTCTTCGATGTGCTCATGGACATCTACCTCGAATATGGTTTCTCGCTGAACCACACGATCAATGTCGTGAAGCCCGGTAAGAGCGGAGCTGACGAAATCAAAGCCATGATGGACAACTTCCGTACGCATGCGCCGAAAGAAATCGCCGGTTCGCCTGTAGTCTGCACCAAAGACTACGAGACGCTCAAAGCCACCGACGCTGAAGGGCACACAACGGATCTCGACTTCCCCACTACGAGCAACGTACTGCAATGGTTCACTGCCGACGGTACGAAAATCAGTGTCCGTCCTTCCGGCACGGAACCCAAGATTAAATTCTATATTGAAGTACGCGGAGAGATGGAATGCCCGAAATGCTACAAGGCGGTTCGCGCTGAGGCTCTCCAAAAAGTGGAGGCCGTGAAGAAGAGTCTCGGACTCTAATCCGACGATCACTTTCCGAAAAGGCAGCATCTACCTCCTCTGGAGACGATGCTGCCTTTTCTTCTACATATCATCTTATGAATAAGTGGTTTATATTCTACCAGTCAGAGCTGATTCTAACCGATACGAATGAGATTCCTACGGGAGAACAACCTCCGATCGCGTTAGAACCATGGAACAGGAGACAAGTGTTGCCTTCTCTCGATGGCGCGACATGCATCGCCGTGGAGATCGACCATCCGCTCGGTTCCGATGTGGGATTAAAACAGATGGGACTGCGACAAACTTTCGATCACTTGTCGTCAGCTGATTACCGAATGGCGGGGAAAGCGCGCGAATTACTTTACTGGAACAGCCGTACGCGCTATTGTGGTTCGTGTGGGGCACCCTTAGAGGAACATACCGAGATCTCAAAGAAATGCCCGCAATGCCAGCGCGAGTATTGGCCTTCGCCCAGTCCGGCTGTCATCATACTCATCGAGCGCCGTGCACCCGGCGACAATCGCGACGATGATGAAGTGCTGTTGGTGCAAGCCCGTAATTTTTCCGGCGACTATTATGGTTTGGTGGCCGGCTTTTGTGAGACCGGAGAGACACTCGAAGAGAGTGCGCGCAGAGAAATTATGGAAGAAACGGGCCTTCTGGTCAAAAACCTCCGCTACTGCGCATCTCAGCCCTGGCCTTATCCCTCGGTGCTTATGGTAGGATATGTGGCAACTTACGAAAGCGGAGAACTTTCTTTGCAACGTTCGGAACTGCGCAAAGGACAGTGGTTCAAGCGCAAGGCACTTCCGCAAATTCCCGGGAAAGTGAGTCTGGCACGGCAATTGATCGACCGCTGGATCGAGCAGAAGCTGTGAAGACCGGAGGCAATTTGTGGGGGACATACAAAAAAATGCGACTCTCTCTTTGCGGTATGCAGAGAAACGATTAACTTTGCTATCGCAAGCTATAGAGACAGCGGTGCAGAAAAGTGCACCACACGATCATACTCATAGGCTGTGTCGGTTCGATTGGGATACTCATCAATTCTTTTCTAAACACCGAGAAGGCTCTCCGCCCGATGGCGTGCCGATGCTGCGCTTTCAATGCAGCGTGGAAGTCGGATTACAAAGGACGACGGAGCACTCAAATCCTTTCTACTCGGAGTTTCATCATCAACACCGGCACAGCCCTTTTTATATCCTATCGCTATGGTGCTCACCCCCATGCAAGAAGCCGCACACGCGGCTATTCGACAACGTGAAAGCGTCTTGCTTCTATCTCCCACAGGTAGCGGTAAGACGCTGGCCTATTTATTGCCGCTCATCGAACGTGTTGAGGAGAAAATCGACGCGTTGCAAGCCATTGTAGTCGTTCCCGGGCGAGAACTCGCCATGCAGGTCGAACGCGTGCTTCGTGAGCAATCGACGGCCGTTCGTGCCATGGCACTATACGGCGGTCGCCCCGCGATGGAAGAGCATCGTCGCTTGCGCGAGTTGCGACCCCATGTGGTGATTGCCACTCCCGGGCGTTTGCTCGATCATATCGATAAAGGCAACCTCGAACTCTCCGGTGTTCGCCTGTTGGTGATCGACGAGTATGACAAGTGTTGGGAGTTCGGCTTCCGAGATGAAATGGCGCGCATTGCAGAAAGTTTGCGTCGCGTACCGCAAGTCGTCATCGCTTCGGCCACGCCCTTCCGAGAGGAAAACGAGGAAGAAAGCGGTGCGCCGAAACTGCTGATCAATCGAGACTACCATGTCATTGATTTCCTGCACGAAACCACTGCCTTGCAAGACCGTTTGCGCATTTATGCTGTCCCTTCGCCGGAAAAAGACAAACTCCAGACACTCGCCCGTTTGCTTTCGCAGAAAGGTGCTACACAAACCATTGTTTTTGTGGCGCATCGCGAAAGCGCCGATAGAGTGGGGCAGTATTTGCGCAGCGAACGCTTTACCGCTGTGGTCTATCACGGAGGCATGGAACAGGATGCGCGCGAACGTGCGCTTTTCCGCTTCCGATCCGGCGCAGCAAACGTGCTGGTCAGTACCGATCTTGCGGCACGAGGCTTGGATATTCCGGAAGTCGGTGCCGTGGTTCACTATCATTTGCCGGCCGATGAAGCGACCTTTGCGCACCGTTCCGGACGCACAGCGCGCTGGCAGTCAGTGGGAGAGGCCTATCTTATTGTAGGTTCTGAGGAAGTAACTCCTTCTTTTGTGGAAGTATCAGGCAACGAAGAAGTGAACCATGTATCGGTTCGCCCCGCCGCTCCTCTTTGGGCGGTCTTATACATCGGCCGCGGTAAGCGCGACAAACTCTCGAAAGCCGACATCGTGGGTTTCCTTTGCAAGAAAGGAGGACTCCGATCGGCACAAATTGGTCATATCGAATTGGCCGCCCACACGGCTTATGTCGCTGTTGAGCGCCGAGCCTTGTCCGCCCTGCTCAAACAAGTAGCAGGAGAGAAAATCAAGGGAATGAAAACCATTATAGAGGAAATGAGACAATGAAAATAAGCCTTTCTGATGCCACTTTGCGCCAGGCCGCCGAGAGCGGTACTGACGCTTTCTTGCAAACGGTGGTCGATGCCATCGCCCATCAAGCCGGTGGAACGCTGACCGCTGATGCGCTCGCGCAATTGTCGCCCGATCAAATCACTTTGTGGGCCTACGTCATTTTGCGTGATGAACTCTGCGATGGCGGATTCATCCAACTCATCCACAACGGTTATGGTCCTTTCTTCTTCCTCAATCCCTTCGCCAAAGCCATGCGCCTTTGGGGATTGAAAGATTTTTCCAAGTTGCTCTATCGCGCTCGCGAACTTTACGAACTGCATGCCGAAGCACTCACACAGCCCTGCACTGACGAAGAGTTTATGGCACTCTACGAGCAGTTTCCCGAGTTCGACGACCTCGACGACGCCTTTATGGAGCGAGAAGAAGAATTCACCAACGGCGTCGCTCATTATTTAGACGAACATCTCACAGACTTTATCGACATCACTCATGGCTAAGAAAAACGGCGGTAAAAACAAACCGCAGCGCGTGCGCATCAAGAACAAGCGCGCCACCTTCGACTACGAGGTGATCGACAAGTTTATGGCGGGCATCGTATTGACCGGCACAGAGATCAAAAGCATCCGTGACGGCAAAGCCTCGTTGGTCGATACCTTTTGTTTCATCCATGATGGCGAAATCTGGGTGAAGAACATGTACATCGCTGAGTACGCGTGCGGTACCTACAACAATCACGCTACGCGTCGCGATCGCAAACTCCTGCTCAACAAGAAAGAAATCCGTTCGTTGCAAAACGATACGCTCACTCCCGGATATACCATCGTTCCGCTCGTGTTGTTCATCGACGACAACGGACGTGCCAAACTCGACATCGCCCTTTGCCGCGGTAAGAAAGAATACGACAAGCGCGCCAGCATTCGCGATCGCGATGATAAGCGCGAACTCGATCGCTTCATCAAGCGGTTCTGAAACAGAAGATTGGTTATATGATCGCCCGTTCTCATCACTGAGAGCGGGCGATTATAATTTTATGTACTATGCATGAGGAATAAAACAGATGAGGTGGTATCTCGGACATATTACCTACTTTTCAGGCCACAGTCTGTTAAACGCATCATTTTTCAATATTCTTATGTTGTTTTCCTTGATAAAGATTTTGTCGTTAAGTTTTTTGTTGGTAGTTTTACGGTGAAAACAACACGTATGTTTAGCAACTACTGTAAAAGTAAGCGCAACTTTTGGGGCAAATGTGCAGCACATCAATGAACACAGATGGAAAGCACAGAACTTATTTATCACCAATTCATGATTCAAACATGGCAAAAATCTTTCCCTCATCGCAAGCCTGCATTTATTATTACACAAACGAACGCTTATGATACGCTCTATTCTTTTGGTATTGTTCTCTCTTGTGGGACTTGCCGGCAGTGCACAAACTGCACAATCCATTTTTGAGTGGGATGCAAACTCTGTCATAACAAAGGATATTTTTCGTCCATTGACTGGTGATAGTTATGCAGCTCCCAGAAGTTCGAGAAGTAAACTTTATGTTCTCCATTCTTATACCGTAAAGAGTTCCCAAGGAGAAACTTACACAGTTAAAATCAACAGTCTAAATGATCCAAGGAAAGACCGCGAGGATTATGATGGCTTCTCCATTCTATATAATGGCAAGAACATCTTGACGTATTATACAGGAGGCCCATTATATAATTGCGGTAATATAACGCTTTGGAAGAACCAGTCTCGCTTCTTGCAAATCCCTCTCGACAACAAGAGTTTTGCGCTTTGCTTCGGTGGTTGGATATACGACCAAGACGAAGCTCCTGAGTTGGTCATCGTTGTGGTGTCAGACGGTAAGGCTCAAGTTGTGTTTGACAACTATGCGTTTGCTTACAAATACACGCCGGCTCCCAAGTTCTCCATTGAGTTTGTCGACGATTGGTCGGGTATAGGCGAAGATCCTGACATCTACAAAAAGCCCTCCTTCTTGTATGGTCGCACCAAGCACAAGATTTGGCGTGAGGGCAATGTCCTCAAATACAAATCTTGGAAGTAATTTGTCCTGATAGTGCTGTGGCAAGCCATGGCTTCGCTGCAGCACATTTTTTCTTTATGTTGCCACGCTTATGATACGCTCTATTCTTTCTTTTACCAGAGTTCGGTCTAAGCAATTTCTCTTTCGATGATTTCTATAACGATCATGGTTTATAGAACCGGCATTCTTGCGTGGTACGACAGCCCCATATCGACCGAGAAAGTAGAGGGGATCAACAATAAGATAAAGGTGATGAAGAGAGTTGCCTATGGTTTTAGGGATGAAAGATATTTTCAGCTAAGGTTATATGCGCTGCACGATTGCCGCATCACTCCAAATGTCGGATGAACCCAAAATATGTACTTTGGCTCATGTTACTAGTGTTTTTTTGCAACAAGCAAAGTAACAAAAGAGGCTGAAATCCCACAAGAGGGTTTCAGCCTTATTTTTTTGTCATGTAAAACTTTTAGCGGACAGAAATATTTTGTTTTTATAAGCCTAGTTCTCTTCTGTAGTTGTTTTTCGTTAACCTTAAAAAGGCGGCGAGGTTTCCTAAGTTTATGTTTTTATTGTTGTTAAAGTCGTATGTTATAGACGCCCATATTTGTTGTTCTTCCTTCGTCCCCAGTAGGCAAATGCCTTCTGATATGGAATCAAATGATTTTTTTACATAGTTCTGCTCTGCTTTTGTTGGTGGATTAGGAGAGCCGTTATTTTTTTCTAGTATTGTGTAAGTTCTAATTATGCATTCGAAGGTTTTTCTTAGCAACTCTAATCTATGTTTTAAACGAACTTTGGCTATTTCGTTTTCTCTGTTTAATTCGCTTTGCTTGCGCCAGCTAACTACTGTAATTATAAAGCCAATGATTGGAAGTAAGCCAGCGATTGTGCCAATGAATGGAAGTAAGTCAGCGATTGTGCCAATGGTTGTAAGGAGGACGTTTGTACTCATTTTTTTGTGTGGAATTGAAAATGTAATTGTTTGTGTTTTGGTCTTTGCTAATACTATTTGTTTTTCAGTTGAGATTCTGTTGAGCTTAAAGGTTTTGAATATTTGAATCTGGTTGAGTCATGTAGTATACATTATGCTTAATTGTTTCCAGCTATTGGGGCAAGAAATTCAAGGTGATTCTAAGATGATGAAAATTAATCTTGGGAAGGAGTGTACTTTCCGCTTTAGATAAGCTTATTGGGTTGACTGTCTTGTAGTATAGAACTATTTCGTTTGCAAAGTTAGTAAAATACATCTATATTAGCAAGGAAATGGAGGTAAATTATGAGGTTTATCCGACATTCGGAGTGTAGTTATTTTCGAAGATCGTTTTTGCAGGAAGGTTATTGTTCAAAGTGTTCGTCTTTCTTTTGCAGATTAGCGTCAGGGTAAAATTGATTGAAAATAGACTTCCCTCGCGTGCGCGCGCGTCAGGAGGTTTTCGATTTTTCTCTTCACCGGTAGATCGCAACGTGCAGTATATCAGAGCGTAAGGGGTGAAGGCTTTGAGGAAAATGCCTTCATCTACTCGGTGGTTGATTTTGCAGTTGGCGAGGCAGGGAGAGTGGCGAGGAAATACGGGGGAAGTGTTGGAAAAAGTGGGACTTTTCCGTAGCCGGTTGGGGAGAATCGCGAGAGAGGAGGTGAAGGGAAGGTGAAGGGGATGGTGTGGGGGAGATGTTCACCCCTTGTGTGTTGATAAACAGTGAGTTGGGATAGAGCGGTGAAGGGTGAAGGCAAAAAACGGAAATTGGCGGAGGCGCGGGTGTGCGCGAGTGCACGCGGAAGTGCACACGTGCATGCGCGAAGTGGGGGCGCCTGAGTCGAGGTACGGGGGAAGAGAGAATGAAGCCGAGGAAGGAGCGGAGCAGATGGGGGAGGAGCGCAGACGAAAGCGCAAACGAAAATAGCAAAAAGGGAGGCGATTTCGAAAAGCCCCCAAGTTTCTGCATAATGAGCGTTAATCCAATGCTTTTTCTTGGGGGAGAGGGGGTGAAAAGCTAACTTCGCACGCCAGAGACGGAGAATTAGCTTCACCGTCCGCGCGCTGTTCGGAGCGTTTTCATCGCAGAGAATGTGACAGAGCGGCGTTTGAAAAACACTTTCTATTTCTTCTTTCCCTTGCCGGTTGCTCGGCAAGTCAATATAATTTCATGGTCGGCGCGGTTCGACAACGCTCATTGCACAGTAGGCTGTATCTCAGTTTGTTCTGCGTGTGTCTTAAAGTGCGCGTACACTTCGTGCGGTCCTACGAGAGAATAATGCCGGAGTAGATGCGACCGGATTGGATGCCGAGACGGCGTGCGGAGAAAAAGCGATCGGGGCAGGCGTAGGTGTCGATGCCGCTCACGAGAATGGCCTCCAACGGCACACCGCTTTGTTCGAGCTCATGCACCGCCGCTGCCCACAGATCGATGTGTGGGCGACGGAAGAAACCACGTCGCACGACGGCGGGCGGAAATTTGGCCTGCAAAAAAGCATCGACCACCTCTTCGCCCACTTCGAAGGAATCCGGGCCGATGCAAGGACCGACTACCGCGCGAAGATCGCGCGGGTGGGTGCCCAGGGTGCGCATGCGTTCGATGGTGTGGACGAGGATGTGGCTCACCATGCCGCGCCAACCGGCGTGGGTGGCACCAATCACACGGTGCTTGGGGTCGTAGAGCAGCACCGGCACGCAATCGGCGGTGGAGATGCCGATGCAAACGCGCGGCAACGCAGTGACCAGGGCATCGATATCGCGCAAGTGGCGATTGCGCTCGCTTCTCTCCGTTTCCATCAGTGCTTCGTCGACAAGGGCTACCCGGTTGGTGTGCGTTTGATGTGGCAGCAGGAGCTGCTTGTCGTCGATGTCCAGTGCTGCACACAGGGCTTCTCGGCACTCCGCGACGTGGGCGGGGCTATCGCCACAATAGTCGGTGAGATTGAAACCGGCGTAAGGATCATCGGTCTCAAGGCGCGAGGACAGTGCGGCGCGCGGTGTGGAAAAAGCGCGTACTTCGGGAGCAAGGGTGTAGTCGAGAAGTTCCATGTGTGAGAATCTGTGGAGACGTGTTGAAAAGGAGAATGCCGGTGGATGCGAAAAACACCGGAAAGCCTCGTGACTTTCCGGTGTTATGGGGGAGGGATACGAGTGAATCGGAAGGGCGGATGACGATTTTATTAGTCGTCTACGTCTTCGATTTCGTAGTCTTCGAGTTCTTCGATGTCCTCGTCGTCGATCTCTACCACATCGTCGGCCCAGTCGGCGAAGTCGCGGTCGAGGTGTTCGATTTCGCGATCGCGGTGGACGATGCTTCCGCCTTCGGCAACGCTTTGGAGTTTGTTGCTTTCGGAGTTGAGCTCGGTCCAGAGCAGGTCTTTGAGTTCGGTGATGTGGTGGCCGGAAACGGCACTGATGAAGATGACGGGGAGGTCGTCGGGGAGATCCTCACGGAGCATTTCCATGAGTTCTTCGTCGAGCAGGTCGCTCTTGGTGACGGCAAGGATGCGGTGCTTGTCGAGCAGCCCTTCGTTGAAACTTCCCACTTCGTTGAGCAGGATTTCGTATTCGCGCTTGATGTTGTCGGTGTCGCCGGGTACCATGAAGAGCAAGAGCGAGTTGCGCTCAATGTGGCGGAGAAATCGCAAACCCAATCCGCGTCCCTCGGCAGCCCCCTCGATGATGCCGGGAATGTCGGCCATCACGAAGGAACGTCCGTCGCGATAGGGCACGATGCCGAGCGAGGGTTCGAGGGTGGTGAAGGGGTAGTTGGCAATCTTGGGGCGGGCGTTGGAGAGCGCGCTGACCAGTGTCGACTTACCGGCATTGGGGAAGCCGACCAGACCGACATCGGCGAGGAGCTTCAATTCCAAGACCACCATCATTTCTTGCATGGGCTCGCCGGGCTGGGCGTAGCGCGGTGCTTGATTGGTGGAGGTGCGGAACTGGAAGTTGCCCAATCCGCCGCGTCCGCCTTTGAGCAGCATCACGACCTGTCCGTCTTCGACGACATCGCAGAGATATTTACCGGTTTCGGCATCGTAGGCCACGGTGCCGGGAGGCACCTCGATGTAGCGGTCGGCGCCGTCGCTGCCGTGGCTGCAGCATTTGCCGCCGTTGCCACCATTGCCGGCAAAGACATGGCGATCGTAGCGCAGGTGGAGCAGCGTCCAGTAGTTGCGGTTGCCGCGCAGGTAGACGTTGCCTCCGCGCCCACCATCGCCGCCGTCGGGGCCGCCGAGGGGCTGGTATTTGGCGCGGTGCATGTGCATCGAACCGCGGCCGCCCTTACCGGAGCGACAGTAGATTTTGACGTAGTCTATGAAATTGGTTTCCATGTCGGGATCAGAGAGCGTCGATCACGGCGCAGAGTGCCGCGTTGATTTCTTCGAGGGCACCGTGACCCTTGACGGCGTTGCGGAGGCCTTCGTTTTCGTACCACTCGATGAGGGGCGAAGTTTGGTTGTGATAGACGGCAAGACGCTTGCCGATGGTCTCTTCGTTGTCGTCGGCACGGCCGCTGGTCTTACCGCGGTTGATGAGGCGTTCCATCAGCATTTCGTCGGGCACACTGAGTTCGAGCATGGCGTGCACTTGCGTTCCGCGCTTTGCGAGCATCTCTTTGAGGGCTTCGGCTTGGGGGATGGTGCGGGGAAAACCGTCGAAGATGACACCGGCTTTCTTGGGGAGGGCATCGTAGGTGGCGGCGAGGATGTCGATCATGAGTTCATCGGGGATGAGTTGACCGTTGTCGATGTAGCCTTTGGCCGTGCGACCCAGTTCAGAGTCGGCCTTGATTTCGGCGCGCAGCACGTCGCCGGTGGAGATGTGGTCGAAACCGTATTTTTCAACCAAAATATCGCTTTGGGTGCCTTTGCCCGAACCGGGGGCACCGAAGATGACGAGATTCTTCATGGGTGTTGTATGTGTCTGAATAAAGTTTTCAAGTTGAACGGGGCTCTTGCATCAGGGGACTTAGGCGAAGGGGCCGGCGCGGAACTTGGGCAGGCCGACCTTCAGCGGTGAGCGCAAGAGGGGAGTCAGTCCATGACCGTGTAGATGGAGGGCAGGTTGCGGCCGTAGCCGTCGTAGTCCAGACCGTAGCCCACGATGAAATCGTTCGGGATTTCGAAGCAGGTGTAGTCGACGTGAAGCGGCACTTGGAGGTTCTCGGGCTTGACGAGCAGGGCCGCGATGTGCAGTGAGGCCGGTTGGTGTTCGCCCAGGTTGGCAAGCAGCTGTTGCATGGTGAGACCTGAATCGATGATGTCTTCGATCACGACAACGGTGCGGTCTTTAATGTCTTGGGACAGGCCGATGAGTTGTTTTACTTGGCCGGTGCTTTGCATGCCTTGATAGCTGGCGAAGCGCACGAACGAAATTTCGGCGGGAATATCGATGCCACGCATGAGGTCGGCGGCGAACATGAAGGCGCCGTTGAGAACGGCAAGAAAGAGTGGATTCTTTCCTTCGAGATCGCGGCTGATTTGTTGCGCTACCTCAGCAACGCGTTCTTGTAGGCGCGATGCCGGAATGGAAATCGAGAATTGCTTGTCTTTTACGGTTACTACGTCCATAGAACTGCGAATTTTGCTTGCAAAGGTAGGAAAAAAATGCCGAAGCAAGGCGGACGTAATTCCTTTTTGGGCGAAAATCAGTAACTTCGCCGAGTAAAATATGACACAATGAAAGAATCTCACCTGTTTTATGCGCCGGATTTGAAGTCGACGGGTGCTTTGCCGGCCGATGAAGCAGCGCATGCGGTGCGCGTGTTGCGAATGCAAGAAGGCGATGCGCTGTGGGCCACCGACGGTTGCGGTCGTTTCTACGATTGCCACATCGTCTCGATTGTGCCCGGACGCAAGCCGGAGTGTTTCGTGGAAATAGACTGTGAGCGCAGTTGGCAACGTCCGTGGGGCACGGAGGTGTGTGTGGCGGTGGCGCCGACGAAACATGCGGATCGCATCGAATGGCTGGCTGAGAAGGCCACAGAAATCGGCGTGGACCGGATGCAGTGGTTGGATTGTGCTTTTTCGGAACGGAGAGCGCTGAAGCTGGATCGCTTGGAGCGCATTGTCGTGAGCGCAATGAAACAGAGCCACAAAGCCTGTCTACCTCAGATGGGGGAGATGATGAAATTGAAGCAATTTTTGGAACTCCCGTTCGATGGGGATAAGTTCATTGCGCACTGTTATGCGCAGAGTGACATCGGCGAAACGGAGGAAAAGCCTCATCTCTTCGACGTCGTTCGTGCGGATCGTCCCACCTTGGTGTTGATCGGTCCGGAAGGCGATTTCTCCGTTGAAGAAGTGCGTGCTGCACAGGTGGCCGGATTCCGCAGTATCACGCTGGGCGAAAGTCGTTTGCGTACGGAAACGGCGGCCTTGGTGGCGGTGCAGTTGATGAACCTGAAAAAGACGATGGGATGAAGGCCTTACAAACCCTCTACAAACAAACTTTCGGCATCGAACCGGCGTCGGTTGTGACCTTGCCCGGCGCAGGATCGAATCGGGTGTATGTCCGGTTTGTGACCGCAGACGGGCAGACGTGTATCGGTGCTTGGGGAAAAGACGTGGAAGAGAATCGTACGTTTCTCTATCTTGCGCGTCATTTTTCGGCGAAAGGCTTGCCGGTGCCCCGCGTGTTGGGCGTAAGTGCCGACGAACAGTGCTATTTGCTTTCTGATTTGGGCGACGTGTCGTTGCACGGGGCGTTGGCGGCTTGGCGAGAACAGGGATATGACGAGGGTTCCGAGTTGGCCGAAGAGGGGTATGCGCTATTGCAGCGCACCCTGCGTCGGTTACCGCATTTCCAAGTGGAGGGTGCTCAAGGATTGGACTTCGAAAGACTGCTTTCGCCCAATTGCTTCTGTCGGCGCTCGGTGATGTTCGATTTGAACTACTTCAAATATTGTTTCCTCAAAACCTCGGATTTGCCTTTCGACGAAATGCGATTGGAAGATGATTTTGAGGCCTTGACAGAGGCCTTGATGGAGGGTGTGGATAACGAAACGAATTTCCTATATCGAGACTTTCAGTCACGCAATGTAATGATCTGTGGATCAGATCCATTTATGATAGATTTTCAAGGAGGTAGACGCGGTCCGTTGCCTTACGATGTCGCCTCTTTCCTGTGGCAGGCTTCAGCAAGTTATCCACAGGTCTTGCGCGAACGACTTATCGAAGAATACTTGGTGGAACTCGCTACTTTGCGCACGGTGGATCGCGAGGCTTTCCGTCAAAGTTTGCGCCGTTTTGTGCTGTTCCGATTGCTGCAAGTGCTCGGGGCGTATGGTTTGCGCGGACGTTTCGAGGGCAAGGCCTATTTCCTTCAATCGATTCCTCTGGCTTTGGCCAACGTGCGCGAGCTTTTGAAGCAAGGGGTTGCGCAAGCTTATCCCACTCTCGAAGCGATCTTGCTGCAACTCTCGGCGCAAAAATAAAATGATTATGGCTACTTTTGATACGAATCCTTCCTCGGCTACCGCATTGGTGGTACGCGTTTTTAGTTTCTCCTACAAAAAAGGCATTCCTGCCGATGAAAGTGGGAACGGCGGCGGCTATGTGTTTGACTGCCGGAGTACGCATAACCCGGGGCGCTACGAACCTTACAAACTGCTGACCGGGTTGGACCAGCCGGTGATCGATTTCTTGGAACAGGACGGCGAGATCCTGACTTTCCTCGAGCACGTCTATGCACTGGCCGACACACATGTGGTGCGCTATATTGAGCGTGGTTTTACGTCGCTGATGTTTTCGTTCGGGTGCACCGGCGGGCAGCACCGCAGTGTGTACTCGGCACAACATTTGGCGGAGCATTTGCATGAGAAATTCGGAGTGGAGGTGCAATTGGTTCACCGTGAACAACAGATCTCTACCTGCTTTCCTGCCATAGCATGTCGCGGATGAACTGCCGATTGATTCTTTCTCTTTTGGTGTGGTGTGCGGGGACTTCGGCCTTCGCGCAACGGCCTTGCCGTGTGTTTGGCACGGTGCGCGACAGCGAAGGACAGCCGATCGCATTGGCTTCGGTGCGCATTGCGGGCAAGCCTTTGCTCACAGTGGCCAACATCAAAGGAGAATATGCATTGACGTGTGCGTCGAACGATTCGGTGACGGTGGTCTATTCGATGCTGGGATACGAAACGCGCAAACACACGCTGCTGCTGCCGAAGGATTCGGTGCGCTTGGATGTGGTTTTGCCGCTTTATACGGCATCGTTCGGGGAGGCCGTGGTGAAATCGCAGCGAAGACAGACCACAACCACACAGCAGTTGAATCCCGGTTTGGCGAAAGGGGCCCCTTCGGCCACCGGGAATGCGGTGGAGGAGATGGTGACTGCACAGGCCGGGGTGTCGACCCACAGCGAACTCTCGTCGCAGTACAATGTGCGCGGCGGATCGTTTGACGAAAATGTGGTTTACCTCAATGGAATCGAACTTTATCGACCGCAGTTGGTGCGCTCCGGCCAGCAAGAGGGCCTTTCGGTGATCAACAGTGCGATGGTTGAGGGCATCAAGTTCTCATCCGGTGGTTTCGAGGCAAAATATGGCGACAAAATGTCGTCAGTGCTCGACATCACTTATCGCCGCCCGGAACAGTGGGAGGCCGCAGTCAACGGTTCGATGCTGGGAGGTGGCCTTTATGTGGGGTGGGGGAACAAGCATTTTTCGGCGATGACCTCTGCTCGTTACAAGACCACGCGTTACCTTTTGGGAACCCTCGACACGGACGGAGAATATCGACCGAACTTTTTCGATTACCAGTTGGTGATGTCCTGGCGCCCATCGAAGCTGTGGTCGCTCGACGTGTTGGGCAATGTGTCGGACAATCAATATAATTTCGTTCCGCACGACAGAGAAACGCGATTTGGCACGATGTATGATGCGCGATCGTTCAAGGTTTACTTTGACGGGCAAGAACGAGATGCGTTTCGAACGCTTTTCGGGGCGGCAACCCTCACACGGCATTTCTCACCCACGGCTTACGTGGCGTGGCAATGGTCGGGTTTCGGCACGCGAGAACATGAGCATTACGACATTCAAGGCCAGTATTGGCTCAATGAGGTGACGACGCGCAAGCAATTGGGGGTTGGAACCTACATGGAGCATGCCCGCAATGTCTTGAGTGCGCGCGTAATGAAGGTCGGTATGCGCGGCGGCATGAAAGTGGGAGAACACACTTTGGCTGCCGGCTGGGATTGGCGGCGAGAAGCGGTGCGCGAACGTGCGGTGGAGTGGGAGATGAGAGATTCGACCGGATATTCTTTGCCACACACCCCCGATGCGTTACACTTGATCTATGCGCTGCGGTCGACCAATCGCTTGGTGGCGCACACAGCAGAAGCTTTTTTGCAAGACACGTGGAGACACGTGGCGTCACACGGCTTGTTCAATGTGACGGCGGGCGTGCGACTGACGCACCGAGACTGGAACAACGAGACCTTTGTCTCGCCGCGCTTGTCTGTTGGTTACATTCCGGAGTGGAACGACCGATGGACCTTGCGCGCGGCGACCGGCTTGTATTATCAAGCTCCGTTCTATAAGGAATTGCGTGACACGGTGCACACGAACGGTAGTGTCTTCGTGCAACTGAATCCGGCGGTGCGCAGTCAGCGTTCGGTGCATTTTGTGGTGGGAGCCGATTACACTTTCCAGTTGATGAAGCGTCCGTTTAAGTTTACGGCCGAGGCGTATTATAAAAGGCTGTCGAACTTGATCCCCTATACGGTCGACAATGTGCGCGTGGTGTACTATGGACGTAACTTGGCGTCGGGATATGCGACAGGAGTCGACTTCAAATTGTTCGGCGAGTTTGTACCCGGTACCGATTCGTGGTTGACTTTCTCGCTGATGCAAGCGAAAGAAAAAATGGATGGCGTGTGGTATCCGCGCCCCACCGATCAACGCTACAATGTGTCGCTCTATTTCACCGACTACTTCCCCGGTTCGACGCGTTGGGCGCTCACCTTGCGCGCGGCGTTTGCCCATGGATTGCCTTTCGGGCCGCCGCATTCGACAAGAGGAGAACAAACGTTTCGTGCTCCGGCCTACAAGCGAGTGGATGTGGGGCTGAACTACCACTTGTACAAAGCGGAACTCAAAAATGGCCGCCGTCCGGTGGTGGGCTGGGGAAAGTATGTGCGCGATGCTTGGTTGGGCATTGACTGTTTCAACCTCCTCGGTATCCGCAACGTCAATTCTTATTATTGGATCACGGACATCGAAGGAAATCGCCACGGTGTGCCGAACTATTTGACCGGGCGCCAATTGAATTTGCGCTTCAACGTTGAGTTCTGATCGGCGTATCGAGAGAGCTCTCCGAACCTGAACAAATCCTCCCCCTTAACCCATCGGTCAAGGGGGAGGATTTCTTTATGTAGGTGTAAGAACAAAGATTGCGCCGGCACGCTCTCGAGGGAATGTGCCGGCGCATGCTGGTGGAGCCGGAGGGGATTGAACCCTCGTCCAAACGGAGAGTCAACCTGCTTTCTACACGCTTAGCTTTCTATCGAATTTTCGTGCGCAGTTTGAGACGAAAGCGGTCGTGACTGCGCCTTATCCTCTAAATTTTCGGACAACGAACGAGGCTCCGAAGTCCTATCTCCTATTTACTGCACCACCGGTTCAAGACGCAAAGGAGAGAGTGCTCTTGGGTGATGTCTCGTTCCCGCTCCTGGAGCAGGAATAAAGCCAATCTACTGTACTTCGATTAGGCAGCGAGAGCAAAGTTGTTTTCGCCAGATAAATTGTTGATAGCCGAGATTTGAGTGCCCGCTAACATCCGCACTGCGTGCTTACAAATCACCTCGAACCGCTGTCAAATCCAGTCGACCCCAGGTTATTGATGCTGCAAAGATAGTACTTTTTCTCTGAATTGCCAGTACTTGTTCTAGTTTTTTACATGCGCAGCGCACTGAGCGCGTGGATGCCCATGAGCCGGCTGCGGTCTACGTTGACCCGGATACCGGGAATGCGGCCGGTCTGTGTGTATTGCCACATCATGTAGTCCGTTTCATCGTCGAGGTAGGGTTCTTCACGATGATATTTGGCGATCATCCATTGGTAGCCGGGGAAGGTGCCGACCAAATGCTTGTTGTAGAAGTTCTGGTAGGTGTAGAGTAGGGGACGGCGCCCATAGAATGCAGTGACGCGTTCGACGAATACCTGTAAATCTGACACAAATTTGTCGTGAGAGACCCCGCCTGTAGTTTCGATGTCGATGAGCGGCACCAAATCCTGCTCGTGCTTTTGCACGATGGTGGTCAGGTTGGCCAGCTGTTCGTAGATATCGATTTGTGGACGATAGAAGTGATAACTGCCCACACTCAGCCCTGCTTGGCGCGCACCGTAGAGGTTGGTTGCGTAGTAGGGGTCGACGAGTGCCGATCCCTCTGTCGCTTTGATATAGACATAGCTGATGCCGCCTTCAGCGCCGACGCGATTCCAATCGATGTAGCCTTGGTAGCGGCTTACATCGATACCTTCGCGATAACGTGCGTTGATTTGTCCGCTGGTGGGACGCACAAAGAGCACACCGGGGATGATGCGCTGTGCGTTGTTTTCGGCGCGAGTGGGGAGTTCATCGGCCACTACGTTGAGCGGGCGCGATTTATAGGTGGGATTCACCTTGCCTTGGGAGCATAGCGGAGCCAGTAGGCTGAATAGTATCGCTAACCCGAAAAGCTGTGTTCGCTTTCTCATTGGCTGATCTGTCGAGAGAATGAAAGTCAGTATTGTTCGCTCTCGGAAGGGAAGTCGGCTGTTTTCACATCCGTGACAAAACGTCCGATAGCGTCGGTCATAATGGTGTGTAGATCTGCGTAACGACGCAGAAATTTGGGGGAGAACGATTTGTTCTTACCCAGCATATCGTCGATCACCAGGACTTGTCCGTCGGAAGGGCCGGCACCGATGCCGATGACGGGGATTTCCAGTTCGTTGCAAACCTTTGCGTTGAGTGCAGCCGGTACTTTCTCCACCACCAAGGCGAAGCAGCCCACTTCTTGGAGCGCTTTTGCGTCGCTGAGTAGCTTGTTAGCCTCGGCCTCTTCGCGGGCGCGAACGGCGTACGTGCCAAACTTGTTGATGCTCTGCGGTGTGAGTCCGAGATGTCCCATCACGGGAATACCGGCTTCGAGGATTTTGCGAACGGTGTCGATGATTTCGACTCCCCCTTCCAATTTCAGCGCGTCGGCTCCGGTTTCCTGCATGATGCGAATGGCGTTGCGCACACCTTCTGTGGGATTCACTTGATAGGTGCCGAAAGGCATGTCGCACACCACGAGCGCTCGCTTCACTGCGCGTACGACTGAGCGCGCGTGATAGATCATTTGGTCGAGTGTGATGGGCAGGGTGGTCACATTGCCTGCCATGACATTCGATGCGCTGTCGCCTACGAGTATGCAGTCGACACCAGCTTCGTCGACGATGCCGGCAGTGGTGTAATCATAAGAGGTAAGCATGGCGATTTTCTTGCCCTGCTGTTTCATTTCGAGTAGTCGATGAGTGGTCACTTTGCGAGGATCGTCTACCAGATATCCGGCCATGGCTGTATTATTGTCTTGAGGTGATCGTTGATATTGGCTCCCTAAAATAGGGATGTTGCGGCAAAGATAAGCATTTATCGGGGGCTGCGTATCATATTGCGCACAACTAAACATTATTTTTGATAGGCTTCTGCCAAACCGCCTTCTGAGGTTTCACGATAGAGTGAAGGCAGGTCGCGACCGGTCTTACCCATGACGATGACCGCCTTGTCGTAGGAAATGTGGTGAATGCCTTCGGCAAAGGTGGCGTAGATGTTGGCGTCGAGTGCGCGTGCTGCAGCGTGGGCGTTGCGTTCGATGCACGGGATCTGCACCAAACCGCAAATGGGGTCGCAGGTCATGCCGAGGTGATGTTCCAATCCCATTTCGGCTGCATACTCCACACTGGCCAAACTACCGCCGAAGCAGTAGTTAGCAGCGGCGGCCGCCATGGCACATGCCACCCCCACTTCGGCTTGGCAACCGGCTTCTGCACCGGAAATAGAGGCTAGTGTCTTGGCGACGTTACCAATGAGACCGGCGGTGGCTAAGGCATGGAGAATGCGCGTCTCACTGATTTGACGACTCTTATATATATGGTAGAGTACCGCGGGAACCACACCGCACGAACCGCAGGTGGGAGCCGTCACGATCTGACCTCCGCCTGCATTCTCTTCGCTTACGGCTAGGGCATAGGAGAAGACCAGACCGCGCGATTGTAGATTGGCCCCATAGCCTTTGGCTTTGATGTAGTAGCGTGGGGCTTTGCGTTGAAGGTGCAATTCGCCGGGTAGCACACCCTCGTGTTCCAGACCGCGCTCCACGGCTGATTTCATCACTTCCCAAACTTCAGCGAGATAGGTCCAAATTTCAGGTCCTTCGCAGGCTTCCACGTAGTTCCAATAGTCCACGCCGCGCTGAGCACACCAATCCATGATGTCATTGAGGTGGTCGAGTTCGTAGACCTCGTGGCTCGTGGTGGCTTCGTCGTTTTCTTCTGCCAGTGCACCTCCGCCTACGGAGTATACGGTCCAGGCGTCTGAAACAATGCCGTCGCTGTGTTCGACTTCAAATTTCATTCCGTTGGGGTGAAAGGGCAAGAAAACGTCGGGGCGCCAAATGATGTGGGTGCGATGTTCGCCCAACACCTCTTTAATGGCCATGTCGGTCAAGTGACCTTTGCCCGTTGCGGCCAGACTGCCGTAGAGGGTCACGCAAAAGCGGACGGCTTCGGGGTGACGGAGCTTATATTGTTCGGCGGCTGCGCGCGGACCCATCGTGTGTGAACTGCTGGGGCCGTAGCCAATGCGAAAGAGTTCGCGGAGACTTTTCATTGATGAGAGGGTAAAATAGTTGTCTGAGAAAATGCCTTCTCCTCCGGAGGGGAAAAAGTTCTACAAAGTTACTTCATTTCTTCGGACTGTGTGAGGTCGTGCGCGGGATAACTCCAAAAAATGGGGCGTTTTCGCCCGAAAATGGGGGAGAAATGAAGAAAAACGCGGGAAAAACGAAAAAAAACGCGCCGGGGCTTGGCCAATTCAAAGAAATGTGCTTCCTTTGCAATCGCAAACGAGGAACAACGGATGCTTCCAACGAACATCAAACTTCCGAAGTTGTAAAACGGTGCGTTAGTTCAGCTGGTTAGAATACATGCCTGTCACGCATGGGGTCACGGGTTCGAGTCCCGTACGCACCGCAAACAAATACTCAATCAGAGTTTCGGCTCCGTAGCTCAACTGAATAGAGCATCTGACTACGGATCAGAAGGTTACAGGTTTGAATCCTGTCGGAGTCACTCTCGAAGATTGGAATTTATAGTTTGGATTTGGCTCCGTAGCTCAACTGAATAGAGCATCTGACTACGGATCAGAAGGTTACAGGTTTGAATCCTGTCGGAGTCACGAAGGGTTTCGCAATCAAATTGCGGAACCCTTTTTCTATGTTCCTTGTCTCCGAAGCTGGAAAATTCCGATGGAGCGTGAGAACTCGAGAGCTGCGTTGCAAATTCTCTTTTCCGGTAGATGGGTGACGCGGTAGTCTCTATAAACGGGTCGAGCGCTTATTGATTTCACTGCAATGTAGGGAAGATAGTCGGGCGTAAGGGGATATTACTGGGAAAGTGATGAAAAAATGGGGCGAGAATTTGGTGGAATCAAAATTAATTCGTTCCTTTGCATTGCAAACCAAAAGGATTGCACCCACCACATGGGAAAGTGCCACACGGCTAGCTCCTTTCGAATCCTCCAGGGCTTGATCGCAGCAAAGGTAGTTAGTTGTAGCGGCGCGATGTGGAGAGCTTTCCCACCTGCCTCTTTAGCTCAGCTGGCCAGAGCACGTGATTTGTAATCTCGGGGTCGTTGGTTCGAATCCGACAAGAGGCTCAACAAAAAGGAGATATCCCAATGCGGATGTCTCCTTTTGTTTGTCATTTCGATCTTGCCTGTGCTTATCGACGGGATTAGATAAGTCGTTTGAGTAGAGGAAAACATCTGTTGTAGTTTGTTTTTTGTTGAGTGAGGATTTGTTTCAACAGAATAATTGCTATATTTGCGGTAGGAAGTGCGCGATAGGTTTTCGCCGTTTGTCGGTGTTTGTGCTTCGCGCGTACTCATACTTACAGTAATCAATCACTCAGTATTCAATGAAAGCATACGTTTTTCCCGGTCAGGGGGCACAGTTTGTCGGAATGGGCAAAGATCTCTATGAAAATCATCCCGTGGCCAAGGAACTTTTCGAACAGGCCAATGAAATTTTAGGTTTCCGCATCACGGACATCATGTTTTCCGGAACGGACGAGGAACTTAAGCAGACAAAGGTCACGCAGCCTGCGGTCTTCCTCCACAGTGTGATCAGTGCACGCTGCCTCGGCGACGAATTCCAGCCCGACATGGTGGGTGGACACTCGCTCGGCGAATTGTCGGCACTCACAGCAGCCGGCAGTTTGCGCTTCGAAGACGGATTGCGTCTCGTGGCTAAGCGCGCAATGGCCATGCAAGCGGCATGCGAAGCACGCCCAGGAACGATGGCGGCGATCATCGGACTCGACGACGCCGTGATCGAAAAAGTTTGTGCGGAAACGAGCGAAGCTACCGGCAAAGTCGTGGTAGCTGCCAACTACAATTGCCCCGGCCAGTTGGTGATTTCGGGCGAACGCGAGGCTGTGGAAGAAGCTTGCACCCGACTCAAAGAAGCGGGAGCGAAGCGTGCGCTAGTACTTCCGGTGGGTGGAGCATTCCACTCTCCTGTTATGCAGGCTGCTAAGGAAGAACTCGAAGCTGCCATTGCGGCTACTGAATTCTCTCGTCCGAATTGCACGGTCTATCAGAACGTGGACGGACAGGCACACACGGAGCCCGAAGAAATCAAGGCTAACTTGATTGCACAGCTCACTTCGCCCGTGCGTTGGACCAAAGAAGTCAATAACATGGTGGCTGCCGGTGCCACGTCGTTTGTGGAATGCGGCCCCGGTAAGGCGCTTCAAGGCATGATCTCGAAGATCTGCAAAGGCAACGCCGATGTCACGGTGAGTGGCACCAATATGTAAAAATAAAACATCGGAAGGGTAGGTTGCTTGCCGGATAAAAAGGCGAGTTACCTACCTTTCGTCTTACTTTCTCCGGTTGATCTCCATGAATATCTACCAGATTTTTACCCGCCTCTATGGCAATCCTACGCATAATAATGTCCCCAACGGAACATATGCCGAAAACGGTTGTGCCAAATTCAATTACTTCACGGACGAACGCTTGAATCGAATCCGAAAATTCGGTTTCTCGCATGTGTGGTTCACGGGAGTGATTGAACATGCCACGCAGACCGATTATTCTGCACAAGGGATCGCTGTTGATCATCCTTGGGTGGTCAAGGGAAAGGCTGGGTCGCCTTACGCCATCAAAGATTATTTTGATGTCGATCCCGATTTGGCAGAGTCTGTGCCGCACCGAATGGAGGAATTCGAGGCTTTGGTCAGCCGTGTGCACAAGGCCGGACTCAAATTCATACTTGATTTTGTGCCCAATCACGTGGCACGTCAGTATGCATCGGATGTCGCACCTGAGGGACAGCGGGATTTGGGAGCTGACGATGACTGCGAAATGGCCTTTTCTGTACACAATAATTTCTATTATTGCTGGGGGGAGCCATTACATACCGATAACTTCGTCCCTTCCACGGCTACCGGCTATCCCTACTTGGAAATGCCGGCGAAAGCAACCGGAAATGATCTTTTCAACGCTTGGCCCGGTCGCAATGACTGGTATGAAACGGTGAAACTCAATTACGGAGTGGACTATGTGGGGGGAGGAATGCGCCATTTCGATCCTATTCCCGACACGTGGAAGAAGATGACGGCCATTTTGCTCTATTGGGTGAAAAAGGGCGTCGACGCTTTCCGCTGTGACATGGCGGAGATGGTGCCTGTTGAGTTTTGGCATTATGCAATTGCGCAGGTGAAAGCGCAGGCGCCTCAAGTGCAGTTCATTGCAGAGGTGTATAATCCGCAGGAATACCGTAGTTATATTGCACACGGGGGCTTTGATTTCCTCTATGACAAAGTGGGACTCTACGATACGCTCCGGGGGGTAATCTGTCGTTACGCGTCTGCGTCGGCAATCACGCAGGCATGGCAGAGCACTGACGACATCCGCGAGCACATGCTCTACTTTTTGGAGAACCACGACGAACAACGCATAGCTTCTGACTTCTTTTGCGCTGACGCCGCCAAGGCGGTGCCCGGTTTGGTGGTGGCCGCCTGCATCGGGAACAATCCTTTGATGATCTACGCGGGACAAGAAATTGGCGAACGCGGAATGGATGCAGAGGGATTCTCCGGAAAAGACGGTCGCACGACGATTTTCGACTATTGGAGTCCGGAGTCCTTGCGTAAATTGGCTGCCCTCCCGGCATCTGTCGAAGAAGCAGAACAATTGAAGTTGCTCAATGCAGAGGAAAAGCGATTGTATGAGGTGTATCACACCGTGTTGCGTTTGCGCGAAAGCTCTCCTGCGCTGCGCGAAGGAGCTTTTTTCGACGTGATGTACGTCAATTACCAATCCTACACGGGTTTCGATTCCAATCGCCACTATGCATTCTTGCGAAAAACCAACGATGAAGGTATTCTTGGGGTGGCCAACTTCTCCGATCAGGACATTTGTGTGGGAGTAAAGATTCCGGCTCACGCTTTTGACTATTTACAGTTGAGAGAGGGGACATTTGAAACCCGCGATTTGATGTGTGGCCAAAAAGGAAGTATTGTGCTGACGAGAGACGGAGACACCACGGTGCAAGTCCCGGCCAATAGTGCAGTACTCCTCTCTTTCCGACCCTAAATTCAGCTTACGTTCCACCGAAATATCGCAGACTTATGGTAGTATTTCCTTGTTGCAAAATCAATCTGGGACTCAATGTCGTAGAGCGCCGCAGCGATGGCTATCACAACATAGAAACGGTGTTCTATCCCATCCCGTTGCATGACAATCTCGAGGTGCTTTCCGCAAAGAATGCCACGCAGCCCTATTTGTTCCATCAGACGGGATATGAGTTGGAGGGCACGCCGGACAACAATCTGGTTATCCGGGTGCTAAATCAGCTTCGCGAAGACTACAAACAGATCCCGCCGCTCGAAATCTGGCTTCACAAGCGGATTCCTTCCGGGGCCGGTTTGGGAGGTGGGAGCAGTGACGCTGCCTTCATGATGCGTTTGCTCAATGAGCAGTATGATTTGCAGATGGACGACGAAGATATAGAGTATCGCCTCTCGCAATTGGGAGCCGACTGCGCGTTCTTCTATAAGGCAAAGCCGGCTTATGCGACGGGCATCGGAGATCAACTTATGCAATTGGACTTTGATTTGGCCGGATGGAACTTGGTTTTGGTAAAACCCAAGGTAACGGTGTCTACGCGTGATGCTTATGCCATGGTACACCCCAAACCCTCCGAAGAAAGTCTATTGCTTTCGCTTTCACGCCCCCCCGAAACGTGGAAAGACACGGTGAAAAATGATTTCGAACAGAGTGTTTTCCATCGTTATCCTGAAATTGCGGCGATCAAGCGCACGCTCTATGACATGGGAGCCACGTATGCCGCCATGTCCGGGAGTGGATCGAGTGTATACGGTCTGTTTCGCAACCATCAACCCGAAGCAGCAGAAATATTCCATGACTGTTTTGTCGCAGAAATGCGTTTGAGATTGCCTCAGACATGATCTATTATTTCTCAGGCACCGGTAATACGCGTTGGGTCGCGGAACAAGTGAGCCGAGCGTGCGGCTTGGCATTGAGAAATGTGGCCGATTGTTTAGACGATGTTGCGACGCCGGAGAGAAATCTGTGGACGGAAGGAATCTTGGGCTTGGCTTTTCCCATTTACGGATGGACGATCCCGAAAGTGGCCGAGGCCTTTATCCGAAGTCTACCGCGAGCTGAAGCGCAGGGCGCCTATTACGTATTCGCACTCCTCATTTGCGGAGATGATATTGGGCGGGCGCATGAACGTTTGGCGATGTTGCTTGCCGAAAAGGGCTACGAGCTCAGCGCCGTCTGGTCGTTTTCAATGCCCAACACCTACATTGGACTACCGTTCTTCGACGTGGATAATGAGGAACTCGCGGCGAGAAAAATAAAATCGACGCAAGAAAAGCTGCCACGCGTGGAGAAACAGATCCTTTGTCGAGAAAAAGGCGTGGTTGACGTAGTGCCCGGCTCGTTTTCGCGATGGAAAAGTGGGTGGCTACGACAATTCTTCTATCGCTTCTGGGTGGGGCCGAAAATGTTTTCCACCCGTCATCGTTGCACGGCCTGCAAACGCTGCGAAAAGGTGTGTCCGCTTCATAATATCAAGGT
>QWCL01000083.1_pt1 | contig 40170 bp, 49 predicted proteins | sample 1972551 | NCBI WGS metagenome assembly QWCL01 (sample SAMN09866709, study PRJNA288562) | Human oral metagenome isolate term2_saliva, whole genome shotgun sequencing... | isolation source: mouth | host: Homo sapiens | place: USA: California
GCTAGGTATTTGTTTAGGAAACCCTGGAATCGTAGCAACTAGCTTATAATCCTTAGGATTATTAATAGGATACTCAATTAACTCTATGGGCTTAAAAAATGCCTCTATTGATTCTTTTATCTCCTCTTTAGTTCTAGCCGTATACAGATTATAAGATTTCCCTTTATTCTTTTCTAGAAAGGCTTTAAATTCTTTATCACTTGCTTTATTCTTATCTGCACGCGTTCTGTAGGATGGAATATTAACTGGGTTCGTTAATTTAATTTCCCCGTGTCCATTTTTTCTCATATAAGGACTTACGATACGTAATGGTTTATCTCTACTGCCATATCCATAGCCTTGCTTATTTGTTTCTAACGTATTGTAGCGTGTAATTTGTTTGAGTGCCTTTTCATCCCGATCATTATAAAGGAGATCAAAAATTTGATACTCCACCTTCATATCTGACTTTTGTAGTTCTAATAATCGTTGTTTAGCTCGTTTCTGACTTTGTGCTTTCAATAACTCAATTTCTTCTGCTGAAAGCTTTCTTGGTGTTTTTGAATTGCCCGTCCCGACTCTTTTAAATGCACCAGGAATAATTTCAACAAACTCTGACTTTAAAGAATCTTCAGATTTTATATTACTTTTAATTGTAATACTTGACGTCTGACTTTGATTTTCTACTGATACAGCTAAACTAGATTGACAAGACAATGCTAGTGAAAGCATGCATAAGGCAATACTTTTTTTAATCATATCTCTCCCCCATAAAACTCTGCTCATACAGATATAAAAAAGGACCTACAGTGAACTGTAGGTCCTTATATTTGGTGCGGTTGGAGGGACTTGAACCCTCACGAGCGTACGCTCACCACCCCCTCAAGATGGCGTGGCATTTAATAAACATTTATAAAATCAAGGAATACAGAATTTATCAGCTTTTATACTACATATATAATTATATATTTTAGCATATTTTAATATAAATTGATGTCAAATTGATGTCAAAACTGCGAAAAAATAGGGCACCTACTTTTATAGTAAGTGCCCTTGTTTAATAATCAAAAGTTGTCTGCATATCCACCTTTATGCAGTAAGGAGAAATGGGATCACCTCCATGTTATCTGCGTAAAGCACTAGCCAAGAAAAGCGCAGCATTACTAATCGCCCATGTATCACGTTGACGGCGTAACCTTTGTTCTGTCCTTTTATTGTTCTTTATTTCCGCTTTCAACTCGTTCGATGATGCGTAAGCTGCGTCCAATGAGTTCGCTTGCTCGGTTGTTATTTCCAATGCTTTCGCTAACTCTTCGCCCTGTTTCTTGTTGATAGTTTTGAGCTCGGCCAATTCCTTGCTCCGTTCTTCGTTGATAATCTTCAATTCTTGTAATTCGGTCGCCTGCTTGACTGTTAAGGCTTGTGCTTCGTTCAATGATAAGTTTGAGTTCTTGATTGAGGCGTCGGCTTCGATTAAGTTCGTTTTGAGTTTGTTCCAGTCTTTCAATGGCACGCTGATAGTTTCCTCTTGCGGTGAGGTAGCCGTCGATGAGCTGGCTTGCACCAATGAGGAGCAACAAAGCACCAGCAAGCATAATAAACCGCTTAACAGTAATTTGAGATTTAACCGCGTTGAGGTATATTTTACATTTCTCATACATATCTAGCCCCCTATTTAATCAAGATCATTCCAACGCGCTGCATACCCTCGCACATCAACGTGTACGAAGTCCTGGTGATAGTATTTGCCAATGCCGTCGGCACCGCACTCCTCGGCCACTTGTGCGAGGTAATCTACATTGATGCCGTCGTATGTAATATCGGCGGCCACCCCTTGCGTATGGTAAGAGTTAGTCACGCCCCCTACTTCCTCATTGTGAGCCTCGCAACGATAACCACTTGTGATATAGATAGGAACGCCCAAGCGTTCACGGATAGCGTCTAGCAAATCAACTAGTCGCTTGTCAATGACATGGTCTAGTACGTTATGACCGCTACTATCTACGCCATGCCTTTCGCACTTACAAGCGAATTCATAATCGTTGAAATATTCGCCAATTTTCATATATTCACCCCCATAATTAAAAGGCTGCACCCTTTACGAATGCAGCCATAACCCTTTATTTTTTTAAAATCATGTCAATTTTAGAATGTACTACATCCAAAAGCCCTGCTATTGTGCTATTTCCGCCATCCCTCATATTCTCGAGAATAGAAAGAAATTCAACTGAGCCTAGATATAGCCACACTAGATTTACAGCGAAAGCGTATTGACCACTCATAAAATCAAAACACCACGCCCCAGCCGTTGCTAAGCAATATGTTAGCACCTTTGTAATAAAGGGCTTTCGCATATGCTTAGATGAGATTAATCCTTTACCCCATGCTGCAGGAATAGCTATATATTTATCATAACCGCTTATATTCTCTGGGTTCGCCCCCATATCAATAAGCATTTGATAGCTAATAGTCGCCCAGCGTGTTATAAGGTCTAGGAATACCAGTATAATGAATATCCCTAGTACTTGCACATGTTTAAGCCCTAGCATATATATGCCAACCTCTGCCACAACCGCAAGCAAGGCTTTAATGGCGAATGAGTCTGTCAGAGTTCGCCATGCCTCGCATAAAAAATCTGTTATTGCTTGCATTGTTTCCCCCTGTGGTTTGGTTAATTATAGATGGTCAGCGTTGTAGTCCCCTGTGTTGATGTAACTATGGTTAGTCGCATTCCACTCAATGGTATTCTTATCAAAGGCCATCGTTATAGTCCCCTGTGTTGATGTAACTATGGTTAGTCGCATGTTATTGTTAAATCCTTTGAATGTAATATTTTCAGGTGTTTCCACAAAGCAAGGGCCGTATGCGTTCCAATTATCACCTAAATTAAGCGTTGTCGGTCTATTAGCGTACATAGACATAGCCGAAATGTTCCAACGCTTAGGGTTTACGTTGAAGTTCCCATTCACTGTATTATTGGTAATGTTCATTTTCAACACATCGCCATAGAGTTTGTACACAATGCCATTTTCTTCGTATTCTTCATCAGCAACTGCACCAGCTTGAACGCCTTTAATTGTATAATCGCCTACTTTTGCACCTGTGAAATTGTGGTAAGTGAGCTTGATGTCATCTTCACCTAATGGCGGAATATTCACGCTACAAGCCCCAGTGCTATCTAGCGTGAAAGGTGTATCGTTACCAACTACCTTAACGCTGTAATGTGGCTCACCTGTAACGGATACTACCTGTTGACCTTGGATTACGCTCGGAATAGTCAACGGCTTAAATTCAGTCCGTGGGAACGGCTTACCCATATTACCAATTAAGGCTGTGAGCACGTCGTCAACGTTGGCACTTTCACACCATACGTTACCTTGTAGCAATAGCTGATGAGCATTGTCAGCTGTAGCACTTGCGCCGTCCTTGCCTTTTAACGATTTTAGCCACTCAACATATGTACCTTGAAATCCGTTTAATTGAGCGATATTAAACGCACTTAGCCCGTCCTCACCCTTATCGCCTTTAGGGCCTTTTAGGGCCTCTAACTGTTCGGCGGTGAAATCTGCATAGGTGAATGGGTCGCCCTTATCGCCTTTATTGCCTTGTACTCCTTGCGCCCCCGGAATAACAATGTCAATCACTTTCGGAACCCTTGCTTGAATGTTTACCAGTTCAAAGTTTTTTGTATCTTCCATAATTGCACCCCCTAATGTGCTGAAATATCATGAATGAATTTCATATCACCCATTACGATTTTAGTGGTCTCGTTCCCATAAATAAGGAACACATCATATTGACCGCTCCTATAATTGCGGCCTATGTTCTTAGTTGCCTCAGCGGTGATAGTGCAATACACGATATTATCGTGAATTACACATTCAGCCTCGGCCAATAGCTTGCCTTGTAGGCTCCGCACTTTCATGACCGCCGTGCAGTTTGTCAAATCAAAATCGGCACTGACCTCGTAACCTCTACGATAATCAGCGCCGATGTGTAATGTCTCTGGCTCATTTCTTATAAAGTTCATATGTACCTCGCCTATTCAATTTCTGTAACTAATACGCCAAGCATTCTGTTATTGCCAACTGGAATAAATAATACATCGTCAAAACTATACTCTTCTGGCGATATTGTATTTGGGTTATATTTTGAGTGCGCAACATTTATTTCTGCATAAATTGCAAAAGTTTTTTCATCAATAAATGCGAAATAAAAAAATATTGAACCATTTCTGGCGCCGACTTGACATGAGGGAATGCTTATAGGGCATATCGCTATTGGCTTGTCGAATGTATATCTAGCAATTTCTACATGATTGCCAATTACTCCAGTATAATTAATCTCCCAGCCGTATGGGTCTTCACCGTCGAATGGTTGAGGGTAGTAATCTGCGCCCTCGGCGGTAGCAACCCCCCAGCGCGTATAAGTAACATATTTTTTTACAACGTCTGGTTCATATATGTATTTTTTTATTTTCAGATACTTGTTTTCAGATGAAAATATTAATTTCTGCTCTTTATTGAAAACCTCAAGGCCTTGTTTACCTGTTTTATACTCATCTGAATATACATAACATTTAAAACTATGAGGGGATGATGGTGAGTGTCTAACTCCGCACATTGTAACAGGGTTTAAAACGCCGTTTATATCAGAAAATGCGCCATATCCATTAAATATGCCCTCTTGATAACTTGGCGTCAATAATTCGGTTTCGCCCTTGGTATTTTTCAAAATAAACCCTTTGTTAAAAGAGCCTTTCCCATTCGGAGCAACAAAAACCAAATCATCTTCCTTTTTGTTGATTATAAAATGCGGTTCATTATAACTATATATCTTATACCCGAATGCCCCTTGTATAGGGGTTGTTACAACCTCTTTTAATGCTAAATTTTTAAAAGAATCATTGATAATAGTTGTCCCCTCTTTATTGGATACTTTAATATACTCCATAGATGATTTTGTACCTTTCTTTAACCAAATCAGCGGCCTTGTTGTCAATTGAGTAAAAGATTTGATTGTCCTTGATAGAGATTTGTACAGGCTGCACCATATATGGCCTGTTTTGTTCATAAGAGATAACAGGTGCGAACGCAAAAATTTGCTCATTTTTTTGTTTTTCAATAGTAATCACCCCGCTATAATCTGTTACTATGTGCGTGCCTAGAAATCGAGTTAATGTCGAGTTTAGGCTTAATATTAAAGACCCTTTTTTATCGTATAGTTCAAAAACAGCTTTATTTATTCCCATATGCCTATCCTTACCCTTAACTGATTGTTTTCATCAAATACTTGAATTAAGTCATCGCTAATTTCAACCCTTGCGCCACTCGTTTTAGTTCGCAATGTGCCAATAGTTGCAGTAATAGATGAAAGGCTATCTACCTGCATTTTATCAGCCGTAACAGCCCCAGCCTGTATCATGCCTTTAGTGATGATATTTTTATCAAACAATGCCTCGCCAGTAACATGCAATAGCTTGCCGTCAATGCGTGTACCTGCTGGGCTCAAATTAATACGGCTAACCAATTCTGTACCGTCAAGGCTATTCATAGCCTCTGTTACTTTTAACTCAATACCGCTTGAAATCTGCGTGATTTGTGAATTTACATTATTTTGATAATCGCTCAAAGTGCGCTGGTACGCATTGCCAAGGTCGATTATCTTGCTATCCATACCATTGACGGCAGTCTTTACTGTTCCAACTTCGCCTTTTAAGTCATTTACTGCTTTATCGATGCCCTCTAGGCCTAGGCTTTCCATGTCAAGTAGGGACTTATCGATTTTAGCTTTGATTGTCGCTAGTTGCTCATCACTTCTAGGACCTTCACCGAATAGATCAACAAACGCAACTTGTACTGTATGAACACCACTTTCCAATGGTATTGTTGCTACGTTTGTTGTGAAGAAATATCGTGTACCGTCAACGTAAATATTAACCCCTTTACAACCTAATCTGATGTTGTCGGTAGTAATACCGATGCCATTTATCAAGCTAACAATTTTGATGTTAGATGGTTTAGGTGGAATAGGTACGTTATAGGTTAATTCTGCCGGTGCACTATATCCTTTTGTAGGGTTATGAGCATATAAATATACTTTTGCACTTCGCTCGGTTAGTAGAGTGCTTAAAGTAGTATTGTTACTTTTACCAATTAGCCCATACTCTTGGCCTGGGTGCAGATCATATCGCAACTCGTAAAAATCAATGTCAGCGTTACGCACCTCTAACCAATTAAAGGTAGCGACATCACCAAACGAAACGCCCAGCCCTTGCGGAGTATTAGGCACTTCTGATTTGAGCTCAACTAATACAGGTTTGATAATGCCTTGTGAGTAGTTTCCATGACGGTCCTTTACTTTTAATCGCACCTCATATGTATGGCCTAATTCACAACCACTAATAACGATTTGATTATCACCATTACCGCCATACTTCCATTCGTTTGTACCTTCACGATACCATGCTTCGACAGTATCAAATGTATTAATAGTTGGTTGAGTAAATGCAGCCACTACATCGAATGATAATACACCATCGCCAATTTCGTAATACTTAGTAAATAATGCTAAATCGCTTACTTCCGGAATATAGTATGGCGTGATTGTATATGGGTATGTTTGCACCTCATCTAACCCTTGTTCGTTAGATCCATACATATTGAATGACGTAAATTTAAAATAAACCTGCTTTCCGATATCCTCTTTACGATACGGAGCATGATATAACGCCTCGTCAACTCTTACAAACCTAGCACCAGCATTATGAGCTGTATCATTAGTTCCATATTGACCGCGTATAATGCCACCCAAAGCATAATCGCCATTAATCTGCAATTGCGCAGTTTCATAAGATAGACACTCACCGTCAACCCAACATAGAGTATTGGCTCGTTCAGCATCAACATGACTGCCACCTTTTAATGCTCCTTGATTGATTATTACATTAGCGGAGTTAGTACCTTGTGTTAGGTTGGTTTTAAGCCTACCCATTCGAGCCTGTTGTGAGATATTGCCAATTCGTTTATAGTTTTCGTTATTGTCCGACAACCATATAGAACAGCCTCCCCAGTTAGGCTCTGAATTAACACCGATATATAATTCATTGCCCCCTACATCACCTGGCGTTTGAATAATAGCCACGTCATTAACACTTGGAGCAGGCACATTGTAATCAATAAAAGGTCGTTCGTTTTCATGAACGTTATACTTTGCCGGAGCATATGTTCCTGGTGGTTTTCCTTCCGCTGTAATTTCAAGTTGTCCATCTGCAGCTTCTGATACTGATGTTATAACTACGATTTGCTCACGCAATCCGCATAACTCATCTGTGATTGTTATTAGGTCGCCTGGTTCCAATCTACAAAATGCCCAATCGAGATGGAATGTATATTGGTTCTTTGCATATAAACGTTTCATAGCCAGCTGTTCAGCATAGTATTGAGCCCTTGCCTTAGTATAGAGATAATGAGCGGACTTCTTAGACGCTGGTTTGAGGCCATTCTTTTGAACATCTGCTACTACCTCGAATGATACAGTTTCTTTTTCATAGCTATTGGCACGATTAATGAATTCAACTGTTGCCTGATTATATGTTTCTGAGCTATCTTTTCGCTTATATACAATAAGTTGTCCGTCGCTAGCCGGAATAAGATCATCTGCCGTTAAGTTATATTGAATTTGATTAGCTGGCGACCAATCGCCAATAGGCTTATCGGCTAATGGTACAATTTTCAAACGGTCTGTGCTCCAAAATACAAGACTATTTGTAATTTCAGCTATATCATTAATAACATTTTGAGCCTTTGAGCTTTTACTGTCCGGAGGGGTACTAATTAGAATATCGGCTGCTTTGCAGTAGGCACGATAATTTTCTAATCCGTCTATACTTACATCGTCAATGCCGATAGACTTTAACACATGCACAATATAATCGGCAGGGTTTACATCGATACCGTCGCCAGTATCTAATAGCTTTCCTCTAATTTCAAAATTAAATTGAGGTAGGCTACCTCGTTCCCCTAAATCAACCACCCCAGCCATATATGCCAAGCCGCTATAAGGCAATGCCTTTTCAGGGTGCTTGGATAAAACATAAGGCCACGGAGTTTGTCCATAATCGCCATTATATGCCGTCAGTTCGATTTTTTCGCTCGGATAGGTATATATTTCTTTGTCTCGCCAAACCTTCCCTATACCGGCGATAGGGCCCTCACATAAGCCAATAGCGCATGCAACAGTATAGGTGTAGGTTATTTCTGTATGCTTTGAACCGCCACCTTTACCAGTTCTTGTCGTACTGCGATGTTCATGAGGTGTGAAATCGTCGTAGTAAATAATATTGCCACTCAATCGTGTAGTGCCTAACACTTCCGGCACTACCTCACCATACGAAGCACTATTGATTTGAAAATCAGCAATCATATCGGCTCGATTAGTGGTATTTTTACCACGATTAAATAAAAAGCCCATTATTTACCACCTTTCCTGAAACGATATACCGCACGTAAGCGACTTTTTCCTTTTGCGTCATAAAATAATACATCGTCAATCGATGATAGAATAACGCCCAAGTCAACGAACGCATGAATTACTAAATTGTTACCAATATAAATGGCACCATGAGAAATGCATCGGCCATATTGGTATAGTAAGAAATCACCGATACGAAGATCATCAAAAGGCACCTCGTCTGCTACTTGCTTGACATACTTTAGGTACTTTTCTTCTGAACGATGTAAATGCCATTCATTGGAATAGTTTTCAATGTTAAAATCTGCAATATTCATTAGGCCACTATCAACAACTGCAGCCACCAATAAATATGAGCAGTCTACCCCTTTGCCTTTCACCATAGCGTTATTTTGATACGGAGTGCCTAGCCATTCACATGCAGCATTTGCTATACGTTCACCTGTTGTTAATTTCATCGTATCGTCTCCTTTAAAGGAACATAAGGTGTCGCTCTATTTCGACTAAAATTATTGAATTTATTCTTACAAGTGGTCGGTGTTTTGTCGCACCCCGGATAGATATAAGCTACATCACCAATACGAGGTGATGTGTTAGTCGCACTCATATAAATAATAGTGCTATTTTTACTATCCATAATTTGCGTTGCTTGCCCTGCTAATGGTCCGCTTATCCATTCCATACCACCTGCTGTATAATAGCCGTCCTCAAACGGTATATCGATTTGTACAGTGTTCGTACCAGTAACAGCCGTTACTTTTGCTTTCTTGCGATAAGCCTTAATATCGACACCGCACTCTTTCGAGTAAATACTATAAGGACATTGAGGATAATATCTTCGGTTTGGATATTCAATATTGAGCTTTTGTACAACTGACTTTGCACTAATCTTCAATATAAAGCCACCGCCCTGTGTTACTTCGCAAATTCCATGGAATAGGTCTATGCACTCAATCACCTTGCCGACATCATCAAAAAATGCCCGGCGAAGATCAAGCGTTGCACCGTCTAAACCACCATTATGAGCAACTTCCAATACAGGCACACCACCAATTTGGTCGTTTTGACTAGCCGTAATGGTTACGCTTAATTTATCAACACTAACCGTACTGTTCGTAGCTATTTTTTCACGCGTAATAATAGGGCCATCACCTTTATAAGTGTGGCCCCCATAATTTACATCTACATCGGTATCGGCCCAGTAATAGCTGATACCGCTTTTTAGTTTTAACTCGTACAAATCACATGACAAGAATGATTGAGATGTACTTAAATGATTGCTTAAAATCTGTCCGACTTCCTTCATTTACTCACCTCACTGTTACCAGTTTAAACGACTTAGACTTGAATATGTCTTTATAAATAATCTCGTCCGTATAATCACCACTGAACATTACCTTCCAATAATATGTATAGTCAGCAGTAATAATCGCAGTCGGCGCTACTGTTACCCCTTGTGCTAATCTGATTACGCCCTTATCAGATACAGCATTTATCGGTGTCCCATTAGCATATAATTTTAGGTTTTCGATATGTGCTACCGGTTCCCTAAAATCACCATACAAACGAACTGCTTGCCATTCAGATTGAGCCCCAGTACCTAAACGAATACCCTTTTCCTCAAAATCTTCTGGATCCAACCAAAGAAAAGGAACTGTACCACCTTTTACTTTTGCATAGAACCCCATCATTTGCTTATGCTCCTCTGGAGTTAATATTGCAAATTCAGTAGTGATTGTATATTGCGGATACTGCCACGTTGTCATGGTACGCACTCGACCGCTTCCAGTACGCTTTATCTTAGTGTCCCATTTTTGAGCCTTCGTAGACTTCCACGCAAGGGATTTGATATCCGGAAATTTAATTAAATCTGCCATGCTACCACGTCCCCTCCGTTGCTATAAATTCCCTATCCTGGTTAACTAAAAACTGTCTTAGCGAGCGTCCTGCTGAGTTTTCGAGCCATGTTCCGAACGATTGAGCGTCCATAGCAGATACGTTAAACGTAATACTACCAGCACCGCCACCATTGGCACGAGCTATACCACCACCAATTTCATCGTATGTACTTTCGCTCAAAGGTAATACAGCTTCTTTATACTTACCTTCGCCAATCTCAGCATAAGTTGAGCCATAAGCCACACCACCACTTGCCAGTTTAGGTAAAGATAGATTGCTACTGAATCCACTTGAACCGGAATTGAACATACCGGAGAACGCACTTTGTGTAGCTGTTTGAGCTGCACCAGCTGCCGTGTTAGCGCTCCATGCAGCATTGCCAGCGATAGCACTAGCACCAAATGTTGCCATAGATACTTGTTGAGCTAAGGCAGCCCATGCTGGGTATTGAGCGTTAGCTGTAGCAATACCAGTTGCAGCTTCTTGCGATTGTATCATCTTACCAAATACGGCTTTTTTAACCATAGCTGCTATCCAACTTGCGATAAAATCTGCAACAGTCTTTAAAATAGCTTTACCAATATTTTGAATAGCACTCATTAAAGTGGTAGTGCCTTGAATAAGACCAGAAATGCCACTTTGCATGCTATCTATACCAGCATTTAAAGCGTCAAATAATAGTTGCTGTCCATTCCAATGAGCATCGACTGTGGCTTGTTTCCACTCTTCAAGGAGCTGTTTTTTTGAGTCATAGTGTTGTTGCTCTGCAATATATTCATCACTTAATGCAGCTTGAAGTGCCTCAAAGTTTTGAGTACGCATAGCCTCATCAATAGCATATTTCTCGTTTGCCAACTCAATATGTTGTTGCAAAGTCTTTTTAGCATACTCATCTTGTGCCGCTAACAACTCCTCGTTTTTCATTTTCTCGTAGGAAATTTGTCCGTCAGCACTCATTTCGAATTCAACACCTCGTTGTTTTAACAGATCAATATGATGTTGTTGCTCCATTTTGTCCATTTTCATGAACTTATCGACCATTTCTGCATAACGGTCCTCGATTTCGTCAATGGCGTTGGCATAATCTGTTGCCAACTGCACGGCAGGAGATACACTGCCTGTACTATCTTTACTTGAAGTTTTAAACGCAAAATCTTGTTGCATATCTCGAATACTCGTTTCAATAGCTCGAAGTTTTGTAAATTCCTCTTGCTTAGCCTTGATACGTTTATCCGCATAAACATCGTTAAGGTTCTTTAAATCTTCTTGATAATTAACGTTAGCACTCTTTGATTTATTGAGCTCATCGAGTTCCTTTTTGTATTGCAATTCGATTAGTTCGACTTGATTGCCTTGCATTTCCAAGAACGATTGCAAGATTTTTTCGTGGACCTCTTTGGCCTCTTTTGCAAGATCCTTTCCGGAGTGGCCTTTACCACCTCCGCCACCTTTTCCACCTTTACCGGTGCCAGCGGAACCGCCATCATCGCCACCACCACCGCCAACGTCTAGGCCAGTATCACCGCCACCTGTTACACCTTGCATGACTTGTGAGGCCATATCCTCTGCTTTATTGATAAATGCCTGTGTATCATCAGCGCTGATTGTATCGACTTGTTGAATAGCAGTAAATGTAGTACCAAAGAATTTTGCGACTTTATCGCCTACGCTATTAAGTTTTGCAATTAACCAGTTAAGTCCCTCAATAATCTTGTTTACACCCCAAACAGCGGTGTGCACAATAGTTGAAAATACAGAACTTAACGTATTACCGAACCCATTAGACGCAGCAGATGCAGTCGCAAACACACCGACTAAAGTCATTATGACGGATATTAATATTCCGACTGGGTTTGCCTTCATTACAACATTTAATACACGCTGAGCAGTAGCTGCAGCTAATGTACTGCTTCTTAAAGCTAGGAATAATGATTTAAGGACAGTTGTCCCCATAGTCAAAGCGCCTATTGATAAGATAGTACCTTGAATTGCTACTTTGACAACAGTCATTGCTACCGCATAAGCCCTAGTTGCAATCGCAGAGGCTACTTGTGCTGTTTTTAACGCTACTGTTTTAACCGTCAATGCAGCGGTTTGAGTGCTACATAATGCGACAGTTGCTTTATAAGTTATAAAAGCAGTTGTAACACCTACAATGGCTGTGGCAACCCCTGGCATGGCAGTTCTAAATAGGTTCGCAAAGCTCGTAACAATATTCTTAGCTGTACCAATTACAACCGATAACGCACTAAATGCACCCCTTACAGTAATAATGGCTGCTTGTGCAGCAGTACCAACTAAACGAAAGGCAATAGACAACCCAGCAAGTGCATCGTTTAATACACCTGAACTTGTCATGTTGCTTATTTCTTCCATAGCTGGCTGAAATGCAGCTATTAATTCGTTCTGAACTTGCGTTCCTATATCTTGGAACGTCATAGGAATTTCTGCAAACTTAGCGTTTGTTTCTTCTGCACTATTGAACAAAGCCTCTTTAATGATGTCTGCAGTTATAAGCCCTTGCGAGCTCATTTCCTTCAATTGACCGACAGTAAGGCCCATTTCACTGGCAATAGATTGTGCCAACATCGGAGCGTTTTCCATAATTGAGTGAAATTCGTCCCCTTGTAGCTTACCAGCTGCCATTGCTTGCGTTAACTGGTACATAGCTGATGTTGTTTCTTCAACGCTAGCACCTGAGATTTTGAATTGCTTATTTAACTGTTCAACAAAATAGATTGCTTCGTCGTTAGATGAAAAAGCGTCTTTTGCAAGCATATTCAACTTAGCAACACTATCGGCCATATCTAAATAACTACCACGAGAACGATTGGCTGCACTATAAATCTTGTCCATAATTTCAGCAGTAGACTGACTGCCGTCATTAATTAGATTGATACGTGCCCTAATTTGTGTAAGTTGGTCGGTGGTTTGAACAGCACTAACTGCCATATCTTTCATGGCTCGCCCTGCAGCTTCAATACCTATTGCTGCAGCACCAAATGCAGCACCACTTTTGGCAGCGTTCATGATACTAGGAATTTCTATACCGAAGATCTTCTGCGCTTTGCTTTTAACAGCCTCCATCGAAGCAGTAACGTCTTTTCCTAGTGCATTTTCCGCTTTCTTAGCCACCCTATCAAGTGCTTGCTCGGCACCACTCGATGAACCAACTATGCGAACATTGATTTGTGAGTCTGCCATTTTCTTATATCTCACCTCCCGCCTGTCTGAATTCTTCCATGAATAACTTTTCCTCTGTTTTGCGTTGCGCTAACGTCATAGGGTGTAATTGCTTCATGATGTCCTCAACTTTTAATCGCTTATTTCCAGCAATATGAACGTTTGTCATTATACATGTAAAATAAGCCTGTCTACGGTCCTCAATCTCCATTCGCAATTCGTACCCTTCCACCAGTTTGTAATATTCCATAGGGCTTAGTTTCATAAACTCCCAAGGCTTCAAATTGAGTGGACCATACGCCGTACGCTCGGCCTTTGTTATCCATAAATTAAAAGAGGGGGCCGTATAGCCCCCTTCTAGTTTTTTGCTTCTGCTTCCTCTGCCTCTACTTCGGATTGTGCTTTTTCGTCAGCTTCTTCAGGAAATGATGCATAGTACGCAGCCTTACCAAAGACACCACTACCGATTAATGCTTTTACAATTAACTGTACAAGGTCTAGATATTGAACCTCGCCTTCATCAAATAATTGTTGTAGCTTTTCCTGGTAGTAAATATAATCGCGTTTACGACCTTCGTGCTTCATTCCGACAACAAATGCAGTGATTAATTGTTGGAATGTCATTGCCCCAGCTTGAACTGCTTTAAAAATAGGTTCACCCCATAGCTGTTCAAGTTCAGCAATTCGACCAATCGTAAAATAAATTGTTTCGCCAGTATTAAATACATCACATGTGATTTTTTTCATGAGTGCGCACTCCTTATATCAAATATAAATTATGGTTGTTTCAATTCAGACAATGCACCTACGCCATTTAAACTGCCTTTATACGTTGCCACATCGTCATGTGGTGTATTCATAGACAATTCTGTAATGGAGCAAATACCTGTCATGTAGGCTTTATTAGGATATTCAATCTTAATGTTGATAAGATCATCATTCAAGAACGCTTTTTCTAACAATTGCAATGACTCTTCGTTAGGCATAAGCAATGTTTCGAGGTCAATGGACCACTCTTTAAGCCCTGGAATAGTAGACTTCCAACCGTTAGTGCCTTTGTGAGATGCATCGATGCTATCAGCCTTACGAGATACATCACCTGTACGCTGTCCGCCTAATAAAAGCCATTCAGCACCTGTTGTTTCGTCGGTGCCAGTATTAACATAGATTAAATAATTTTTACCGGCAGTAGGCATTGCAGCCTGTTGCGGTTTATAAAGTTTTTTTGCTGTAGCTGGTTGAGCTGGCATTAGTAGATACCTCCGTTTGTTTCTTCATTCAAATTAATAAGGCGAGCCACAAACCTGTACTGTGTGCCAATCAATGGCCGTACTGAATCATGGTCGCCTACTTTACTTGTACATTTAATATCGATGATTTGATAACCACTATCTTGCAAGATACATGCTTCCGGAACTAATCTGCCACATGAATTACGAAGATTATTCATAATCGCCTCGAAAGTATCCTCGAACTTAGCGATAACTTCATAACCTACGTTCATATCAGGGTCGTCATTCCGCCCCCATACTTCAATGTATAACTCTTGTTGCAATTCAGATTGAATGGTATTATCTCCCGGTGTCGTTTCTCCCCTAATAACCATAATTACGCCATTCGAATCGATGTTTGCAGCTTGTGGCCTCATAGCCCCAAGAATAACATTGAAGCCTGTTCCGTGGCTATCAATTACATGTTTGATATGTTGCATGAGTTCGAGCCACATATTACCCCCTGAAAATTTCTACAGTTCGATACCTAGCATATTTAGTAGGGTCGCCTGTTAACTCTTCCGGTGTAATTTGCTTTTCGCACATTGTTATACGCTCATCGATATATTGCAGTTTTTTGCTATAAAAATCATCTGTTGAGCCGTCGCGAGTATATGCACCTGGTAACGCATAAGCCTTGTCAACGCACACAAAACGATATATATAGAGTTGCACTAATTCATCGACTAGATAACTTCTTACGATATCGCCCTCTAATACGCCAAGACGTTTTGCAAAGGCATATAATGCTTTTTCTGCACGTTCTACATGTTGAGGTAGAACCTCTTTGCCTAACAGCTCATCGGTGAACTGCATTTCTTCGTATTCATATAGCATTGTTACACCTCTAAATATCTATTCGAATTTCTTTTTCCTTAGCCCCAAGCCAATCGCTATTCGATAGATCATTAATAGCAAGCCCAGTGGCTTTTGAAAATGTATCAAATACATCATTACGTTTTCTTTCCAACGCTTCATATAAGAATGGGTCGGATTTAGTTCCTGGGTGGTGAACTTCCTTAGCGAAGAAAAAGCTATTACCAGCCATTGGAACCCAACGCAATGCACGTTTAGTTTTAGGCTTAATAGTATGAGGTTTTGTACCTTGATGAACGAATATTCCATAAGGTGCTACCTGATTGTCAATGTACACTACCCCAATATTATTGCCATTGTCAAAACTAAATTTTGTATCGACAGCCCTTTCCAATTGAGCGGTATGAGTTATAAAATCATGCTTTTGTTGTGCTTCATTTTGCACCATAAAGGTGCTCGACTTAACAGCTTGTCTGAGCCGTCGTTCGAACACCTCTTTAGGTAACATGATTACTCCTCTTTATCGGATTTTTTACCGCTACGTTTTGACTTATCATCATCTTTGACAGGCTCCAATTCTTCAATCGTAAAGCCTTCATCTTGTAAGCGTTTAATATCATATTCTTCGCTTACATATTGTACTTCATTTAATCGTACAAGACGTGCCATATTATCCACCTACCTTACGCGCCAACGTTAACATGAATTGCAGCCAATCGATTTTTAGGAATCCATAAATCATGGTATTTACGGTAGTCGATTTTCCAAGCGTCTGCTTTTTGGTTAATGTCAGGAGTAAATACACGTACTTTATCTGTCTTAGATACAGCAATTGGTGCACGTTGAGGCATGATAATCCAGTTAATTCCTTTGGCTGCTGTATCAGCTTTAAAACCGCCAACCTCTTGACCGGAAGTTTTACCGTCGTTAAACACGTATTGTGTTTTCAAACGAGAGGACGGCACACCAAGAATAGGAATGTCATTAAAAGAACGAACTTTAGTGTTAATTGCACCAGCTTTAAATTGAGCTACGTCCAAATATTTATGGAATTTATCTGCATTATTCAAGATAGAACGTAACTTAGTAGACATACAGATGATAAGTGCTTCATCTTCACCGATTACGTCTTGAATGTCTGTAATTTCTGCGTCCAATTTATCAAGAATATCATTTACAGATGGAGCATAGCCAGTTGTTACTTTATTTTCTGCAGTCGCTAACGCAGCAATTTTAGAATAACGATAGCTATCAATTTCAGGAATAACTTGTGTACGTTGGAATTCACCCATTACAGTGCCAGCAGTCGCAACGAAGTTTGTTTCGTTTACGTCCATGGAGTCGAGAGAGAATGTACGACCACGGTCTTGTGTCATTTTGTAAGGGTTAAATTTCAAAGTAACAGAACCACGATTGAAGCCTTCATCGCGATCATATTTCGCCATACCTTGCATGCTAATTTCAGGAATATGAACAGTATCACCGCCATCGTATTTGACTTGACCTGCGTTAACTTCCATAAAACCAGTAGTGGAACCAACTAACATTTGTTGGTCGAGTACAGTTTGAAACTGTTGAGAGTATTGTAATGTATTAACTGCCATCTAATTGACCTCCAATAATTAAAAATTACATTTCAATGCCTACAGCCTTAGCGAATTCAGCCTTAATTGCATCAGGACCACTGCCACCTGTACCACCTTGTCCGCTACCTGGATTGCCAATTGCTTTAACGGCCCAAGATTTACCTTGCAACCATTCTGCGGTACGGTCTTGAATAGTACCGATAGTGCCATCTTCTTTTTGATAGCCATAAGTGCCATCGTCCTGAACTTTAATGTCATTGGCAACTAATCGTGCAAACTCCTGCGGATCAACCGCATTAGCCTTCGTGAAAGCGTCCAATGTTTGTGCCATAATTTCAGATTGAATTCGTTTAGCTTCTGCTTCTTTTGCCTTAGTTTCAGCTTGCTCGAACTTATCGCTCATAGCTTTTAATTGCTTTTCGAGTTGTTTGTACTCTGGCGAGTTAGAACCAGCCCCTGCTTGTTCTTCCAATTCACTAACACGAGTTGAAAGCGTATCACGTTCACCGGTTAACGTATTAATTTGACCTTGTAGCTTTTCTCGCGTTGTCTTAGCTTCGTTATTAAGGCGAGATGTTTCACCTTTAATAGCGTCGATAAGATCTTTGCCATTTTCCAATTGTTCGAGTGCTTGATAAACTTCTGCAATGTTCATGTGTAAACCTCCGTAAAACATGAAAATAAAAAAGGCGCAACAGGCCTCCGCCTAATTGCACCAATAAAAATACGCCCCATCATCACACATGAAAGGGCGTAAACAAAAAGCACATACAATTATGTATGTGCTTAAAAATTATATTTTTTTAACATTTCATCGATTTGTTCCTGTTCTTCTTTAGTAATTGTTTTATCAGGATTTTTCGTTACAGGCAAATCGGCATATTGACTATCGTCTACCCATAAGATTGGTATATTTTTATTTTTTTTATGCTTATTTTTCTTCATATTCTAAAACCCCCTTTTTTACAAGCCCTTGCATAACTGCCTCCATAGCTTTCCATGTTGATTGATATTGCTTAATACCATTATACAATGACTTCATATCCTTTACAACTTCATCTATGTCTATACTTCTATTAATGTTTTTTATTTGATATACATTGCCCATACTATCGACAAGAACAGCACTATGAACACTACTATTTTTCAAGTAACTTTCTATATCAGTGGTAGAAAAAGTAATGTTTTTAGGGTGATTATGTATTACTACATACTGATTTATTGGTGTTTTATCATTATTAGGAAAATAAACCCCTACATTGTCTGAACCTATTTTACCGATATTTTCTTTACCAACTTTTTTTGTTACCAAGTCAATCATTATACCACGTTCTCGATTATAGCCATTTGCAGCATTTAAGCATGCTATACATTCTGAAAATATCAGTCTAGTTATATCTTTTGAATAGCCTAATTCGTTATATTTATCACGATACGCTTTATTGTTTATAACTTTAGTATCAATAATATAATCTAAGTTTATATGACTGCCCTTCGGTGGGTGTAGTTTTATAGTATGTTTAGGCATTTCCTGTAACATGGCAGGAACCCTTGCATTGAATATATCAGACGTCCAGCCTCTTGCAAAGTTTTGCCAAGCGCCTTTGCCACTCAACACAGTATTTCGACCATTTACACCAAGTAACACTTCCTGATTTGGTTTAGTTAGCGTTTGAATGTAATCCAAGCCAGCTTGATTTATGCCCTTGTGCTGCTTATTCTCTTGAATGTCTAATTCTGTTAATGGTTGAATATGGCACATACAATGAGGGTGAGCAGGCAAGGTCGGTAATTTATCTTTAGGGTAAACGCCTTTGCCAAGTCCGTATAAATCAGCATTAGCATAAAAGTCGCAAATATCAAAGCGAGGGTGCCTTGCAGATAACCGCCATTTATAGGCTACGATATCATTATCATTCATGTACCTATTTACTTGACCGTCAGCATAAGCCCTCGCATTTTCTGTGCGTGCTATACGCTCAGCATGATAACGTGCTTTTTCTTGTGTAGCACTATAAATGGCCTTTTGTAATCTAAGTTCGTTGCCATCATCAACGGCTGCAGCTACTTCATTATATGCAGCCCTAACATAAGGGGTGTTGAGCCTTGCTATTTTGCCTTTAACGCTACGCAATAACTCACGTTCCTTACGTTTAGCCTCTGGAGTAGCCTCACCACTTATATTTATATCGGACAACTTATTTAAAAACTTAGGTATGCTGGCCTCTGGAATTATACCACCCTTGCCATAGCCATCGAATATTGATTTCGCTAACCCCTTTACAGTTTTATTTGTCTTTAATGCCTGCTTTATAGTGTCGGCTACTTCATTACGTATAGTGCTTGACCGCCTGTATAAACGTTTAGAAAGTGTAAGATCATCACTCGCCCAACTTTCTGACATAGCCTCAGAAATACTTTTAGCGGAGTATGGAACATTATCGCCATACCCTGCCATAAAAGTATTAACCAGTTCAGCTTGTAAAGTGGCTTTCATCATATCCATAACAGGATATTTCGCATATGCCTTTCTAACGGCCTCGTTAGGTTTAAGACCAAGTGCCAGCTGCACTTTGACTTCTTTCTCAAAGCTATCTATCGCCTTGTTTATCTCCCTTTGCGTTCTCATCTTCCGCACCGCCCTCTACTTCGTCATTATGATATGTTTCGTCTTGATCCTGTCGTTGAACATTTTCTTCAATTTCAGCGATAATATCGTCAAACGTATCTGGCTCAATATTAGGCAAGTAGCTATCTAATACCTTTTTACCAGTTTCAACTTTAAGAGTGTTGCTGCCTAGTCCAAGATCTAACACGGCCTGAGATTGTGCAAGACTGTCTGTAATATCATTAATTTTGAATTCACGAGGATAGTCGCATTTATAATTTACGTTCGTACCTGTCCATAATTCAAACAATTCAATAATATCGTTTTCAGCACTTTCACATTGTACGGAGAAATCTGCCAAGCGTTGGTTTGTACGTTCAAAGTCCCATTGCTTGGCGACGCCGGACTTCGCCTCTTGCACACCTATAACAGAATTAATTCCGGATAAACGATACATATCATCGACAAGCATTTTAATAACGCTCATGATAATTTCTGCCGGTCCTCTATCCGGTGCGATAAAAGCCGGTGCATGACTACTTTCTGCCGGATACATCAACACATTATTTGTACCTAGCGTAATATCATCAACGCCCTGTCCGTTATCTGGCAACGTCAACGTGCTAAAAGTTTGCATGTTAAGTATTTGAGTTAATAGCGAACATAGATGGTATACTTGATGATTTGTACGAGCAATAGCCAAGTATTCTGGTGGAGGTAGAATATCAATCTTACGAGATGAACGACCAAACCATTGAACGATTGGAACCTTGCCAAGATTATGCTCACCAGTAGCAATGACTTTTTGCTCGTCATTCTTGATAGTCCATGATGTTCGAGTCCATTCATGGTACTGGGTTTTGGCTTGCCCCTCATCATCAAAGACTGTAGTTGTATACGCAAAGAAATCAAGCTCGCCAATATCATTGACACGCCAGTTGTAAACGTTTTTTGGCTCAATAGCGACCAAATAAGGTAACTGCCTATTATTTACTTGGTCGGCTAATGTTTCCCCTATCTCAGATACACTATCGACCAGAATATACATAACTCCATATATTTTGGCTTGCGTTGAATTATAACGCATGAACTCTTGAAGTGTAGTTCCTAATCGGTCTACATCATTAAGAAACGTTTCAAATAATTCGCTTTCATTATAATTACGTGAAATAGTATCTTTGAATATTGGATCTACACACGCATTAATGATAGGTGCAGTATGATTTAAAAAATAAGATAAATGCTGTCTGAAAGCATAGTTCTTAGCGTCCTCACGTGGATGTTGTTTTAACGCACCACCAGCTGCAAACATACCTGTACCATAATAGGCGTCATGTAATAGCTCATATTCTTCATTACGAGCATTTGTTAATGTTGCCATATAATAAGCCTCCTAATAAATATCAACTTTGCCGGTTTTAACCACAGCAAATTTTTCAAATGCATACCTCATAGCATCCATTAAATGATTATTATCATCTTCAGGCTTGCCTGTATACTTACCAAATCTATCTTTCCCCCATTGATACTGGCTAATCTCAGTAAGGAAATTAACACATCTAGGGTGTACTATAATTTCATAGTCCTGGATGCGCTGCACACCATTCAGAATACTATCCGCACCTTTTTTAGATGCTCGAGTTCGAGTCAATCCAAATTCTCTCAACTCTGTTATACTTTTAGGCTCGGCACAATCAGCAATGATAGCTTCTTTTGCATATCCCAAACGTTGTACTCGTTCAGCTATTGCTCTGTTAGTAAGAGCTCGTTCATAGAGTTCATCAAATACATATAGTCGACGTTCTGCAGCATCAACGACACCACAGAAGAGAGCTGTCGGGTCTGTAGTATAACCAAAATCCAAGCCAAATATGGCTTTTACCCCTGGTAACTTGCGTACTTCATCAATACTGAAATCTTGTTCCTTCCAGTTTTCGTATACAAGACCATCAACTACCCCCCACTCACCCAAGCCAGCTACTTTATACCGCTTAGGATTCTTTTTCATTTCCTCAAACAGTGCTAAGTCTGATTCGCCCAGGAACTCATTACACATATAGTTAGTAGTTAAGGCTAATACATTTTCGCTAGGCTCATCAAAGAAGCGTTTCTTTAACCAGTGCCTATCGGACCAAGGGTTAAACGTAAGTACAACCTGATGATACATGCCTTGTGGTAATTGTCCCCGGATAGATTCATCGAGTCTGTTGAACGCATCTTCACTCATAATCTCATAAGCTTCTTCAACCCAGAGTCTACATAGAGCGCCAACTTCAACCGTAATGGATGTTACTTTTAATGGATCATCAAGACCTCTAAAGAGAATCTTTTGCCCTGTCGGTATGTATGTTATTTCGAGAGGAGATACGGAACATTTAAAGTACCGCTCCACCTTCAACTGGCGCATGGCCCATTTAAGCTGCGCGAAACAACTGTCACGCAAAGTCCGTTCTGTCTTACGAACCACCAGCCAATTAACGCAAGGATTCTCCATTATCTCCATAATAACTTTTAGAGACTGCGTGGAGGACTTCTTACTGGCACGACTGCCCTTTACTACTTTATAACGGCCTTTGAACCGCCAAAAAGCACCGTACCCCTTGCCTACGATATCAGGTAAGTACACTTTGTTAGTCGGCAATATCATCACCACCTACGATGATAACTGGTTGCACATCAATCGTAGTATCACCGCTAAGAATCCGATGTCGCTTGGCCATGAGCTCTAGTGCTTTTAACCTAGAGCGCTCATCAGGCGGTTTATCAATGATTCGTGCTTCAGAACAACCTTCCCCAGTCCCCTCAATAACCACTTGCTTTTCATTTGAAAGTCCTAGAGCAATTCTTGTTAACTCGTACTCAACTTGTTTGGCTGTCATGATATTTTCGTCTAAATAAGCCTCTCGCAACTCGGCAACCCTTGATTTTATGTCAACATTTGACAACAAGCGACTACCTATTCTATTAGCTGTATTCTTAGAATAACCAGTGCGAATAGCGGCCTGTGTCGCATTCATATCCTTGATGTACTCATGACAAAACTTTTCATGCCGTTTGTTTTTCAATGCAGCCACTATCTCACCTCCTGGCTACTTCAATATATTTTTATTCTGTTTAAACTTACCGCGGTCTTTATGAACCTTCGCCGTTTTAGTTTTGATTAAAGAATGTGATGGTGCATACGATTTACACATATGATCTATATGAATTCCATTAGCCTTGCACCAACCTTTTACATTATTAAGGCATCGTCTCTTTTCACAATGTACATCAGTCAATCGTATTCACCTCGCTTCCTTAAAATTTGTATACAAAAAGACCGCTAAATCTATACGATTTAGCGGTCTTTTTGCTTTAGTGTTCTAGGTATTCACTTTGTCGAGAGAGATTATTTCTTTTTCCTATTAACTCACACTATCATTATAAATTGTCAAGGATGACATGTCTATGACAGTTTTATGACAATTTTGTATTGAGCCCTATCACTCCCCAGAGAAGTACAGATAGTTCTTCTACTCCCCTTGCAACGTACCTATGAATAGTACGAACATCTGGCTTTTCAGGGAACGATTCTGCAATCTCTTCTAATGTTTCTCCATCAATATAATACCTGCGCATACACTCACAATACTTAAATTGTTTTGCGTTACACTTCTCAGCATAGATATCGAGCATGTTATTAACATGCCTCATCATCAATGCTGTTTTTTCTTTGCTTTTGACAATCGCATTTACCCTTACTATGCTATTGTCATCGAACATATCAGCTAGCAGTTCATTGAGCCATATATCTTCGGCTTGTGTCGAATCCGAGATAGCATTGTCTACATAAGACTGCAGCTGACTATAATGCTTTAATAACTTGATCGTGTTGTGTCGAAGTTTACGACCTAGCTGTGCATTTTCTTGCTTGGCTAATTCATAGTAGGTTTTTGTGGCCACCTCAGTGGCTAACCTAGTGATTTTTTCAATTTCGTATTCATTCAAATACATCTCCCCCTTTTTAATTTGTAGTTTAGTCCGAATTGTATTTATACCAACTTAGAAAGAATTATCTAACCAAAATTTAATCATGTTCATAGCTTTCCATTCATCTAACGTGAATATCGCCTTACCATGCTTTTGAGCATATTCGTATTCACCATTGCACCCTCGGCTATTTTCCCAACCAGGACACAATATCAACACATCACAATGATTCAGTAGGCCTAAACATATATCCAAACCCTTCTGGTAATCATCACCAGTTAAATACATGAATCCGTAATTATGAATCGGCGATACATAATCATGATTTGTATCACTTAAAATCAACTCACTCATAATCGTATCTATCTTTTCTTTGTTGATCTTCTTACCACCATAAGGGTGAGCGATATATACTAATTTCTTCATTACAAATCTCCTAGTGTTTCAATGTGTACCCAAATTCCTGTGACTGGATTCCAATACTTTTCTGTGATTTCACTACACACCTGAGCATCATCATGCCAGTAGTTCAGCTCCGTCATACAGTCCTTAAATAATTTAATAAGGTTATCAGTATCAGGCTTTGTGGTCTTCCATTCAGGAGCCACACATTTTTGCTTACCAAAACACCACTTTGTCACTAATCGAATAGGTCCTTCTAATGGGACTTCTGGTCTATGTGGCGCTAGTCTACTGGTAAATAATGCACGCGTTTGTTTGACGTCATGTGATTCATAGAACCGTGGAGTTCCATTTTTAACAGTCACGCGTTTTTGTTGGTGGGTACAAGTTGGCACTTTTTCGAGCGGAATAAAGAATTCAAACTGCATACGATCTCCTTTCTTATATTGCATATAGTCCCTATATTGTTTGAGTTCAATTTCACAAACATCATTGGGCTTAGAGTATGTATAACCAACAATCTTATAGTTAGCGATATAATCCCGATTAATGCCTGTGGTTGGATGATCACGAATGATTCTACTTAACCAAATGCAATAGGTATTTCTAAAGTATTCATCCACAATACTTCGTAATTCGTGGTACGGTTTTTCGAACCACTTGAAGTAATGTTTACCATACATCTGAATCCAGCCATTAAGTTTGACGCCATCATCCATAGTGATTTTCACATGAATATGTAAGTCATACACTTTATCAATTCTAATATTAAACAACATAGTCAGGCTTCCCCATCTTTCGTCTAATCTTATTTACATTGGATCTGATGTAGATATAAGGTTCTGACTTCAATAGGCTATCTGCTTTAAGAGTAGCCATATCTTTTTTATATTGTTTGTAGCTAGGACATTTGCCATGACAGCCAATAGTACGATAGCCACAATTCTTACATGGAGTTTTCATACTCAATCTACCTGTTTGTCGATATAATCGCTAATCCGATACAGCTGGGGTTCTTCAACGATATACGCATTACACTCATAGCCATAACGTTTTTCCCATTTTCTAAACACATCAGATAATTCTTTGGATAATTCTTCTAAATGTTCATCTTCAATGAAATCTAAATAGGAATAGCAATGTCCCTCTAAATCACTATTTGCATCATCTGCTACTTGCCATGTTACTTGTTCGCCATCAATATCAGCTGCATAGTAACTAGGGTGGCCGATATATACTTTTTCAAAAGTCGAGTAATTTCCAACATAATTACTACTATCTATATCAGAATAGTCACTGATATATTCCAAGTAATCTGCTATGGCATCTTTAATACTGCTTTGTGGCTCTCCTGCTATTTCACCATCTACCCAACAATATTTTGTTTTATCTTTAACTAACATAATAAATTCACCCTCTAGCATCACATTTAAAAACTACTACCCAAACCTTTTTAATTGATTAGTTATAGGAGGCATATGTGTGGGGGAGTCTACGACCCCCACCATATGTACTCCAACTATCAATCAGATTCAAAATTTCAGTCATACCTATATATATATATAAGGTGTGACTGAACCTATTGTTAACCTTTTAAAAATTAATCTAGGTTAACATTTTCACTCGAAACAATTTCACCCATTTCAACTTTGAAGATAGGCATTAACCACCTCCGAAGGCAGAAAGAAAAAATCGTTATGTAAGGTAAGAGAAATTTTAAAGGAGGAGGGTAGAAAGGGGAGACTTTAGTCCCCTTTATACCCCTTTGAAATTTTTCTCTTACATCGGAAGAAAATAAGGAAATTTACTATATATATATAAAGCAAATTTCTTCCATATTGTTAACCTTAATCAATCATCACAAGTTCACCTAATTCAACATTAATAATCGGAATTTCTTTCAGATAATTACGTATTGTTCTTTCACTTACATTCATGATTTCAGCAACACGTTTTATATCAGCTCGGCCACTAAATCCATTTTCAGCAGCTGCAATATTAAAAGCGTCAACTAATTTTTCTTTTCGTGCCTCTTTAATTGCATTCCGTTTCTTAGCGCTGTTATGATTGCCCTTAGCTTGAGCACTTTCAAACTGAGCCATAGATAAGAATCCACTTTCATCGACTTTGTGAATTGGATAATCGAACCATAGATCAACAGGTTTGAACCGAGGGAATTCTCGTAGCGTACCTTCCATTCTCCATGCAGTACATTGGCTAGTGTCAACTGGAGCACCTTCGAGTTTATTTTCGTCTAGGTTTTCTGCTTCAATTTCAAGTAAGTCAATTAATGCATCTGGATCACGAGCGAATACACCAGAACCAGAGGCACGGTCCATTGAACGTTTAGCAGTTTGATTCCCTTTTGAATGGTGATGACAGTAGATGACAGCACATTTCAGTTCAGTACATACTTTATCAAATTGGTTACAGAAGTTAGCCATTTGGTCAGCACTATTTTCATCACCTGTAATGACCTTATATATAGGGTCAATAATAATTGCCTTATAGCCTTTCTTTTCTGCTCTACGAATTAACTTAGGCGCTAACTGGTCCATAGGTAATGATTTTCCTCGCAAGTTCCAGATAGAAATATTGGCTATGTTAGTAGGACGTTGATCTAGTGCTTCATATACATCCTTAAACCGATGTAAACAAGATGCACGGTCAAGTTCTAAGTTAACGTATAGTACTTTTCCTTGTGCACAATCGAATCCAAACCAAGGTTTGCCTTCAGCAATTGAAACACATAATTGGATAAGTGCAAATGATTTACCAGCTTTAGACGGACCAGCGATGAGCATTTTATGGCCTTCACGAAGGATGCCATCGATTAAACTAGGTGCTAAATCCGGCATATTATCCCATAATACATCCAATTCTTCAGGCTCTGGAAGGTCATCGTTAACAGTGGCAATCCATTCTTCCCACTCTTTAAATGATTCCTTTCCAATGTTTGTTGCCATTAAGAATTGAGGTTTACCCGCACGCATAACACCAGGCATACGTGATAACCGGCTAGGATTTTTATTCTGCTTATCAACTTTAAAACCATTCTTTTGGACAATTTGATACAAGAAATCAACGCGTGTACGATACTCGTTATAATCATTGGCATCAATATGTACGATGGCATGAATACTTTTACCACCGCTATAGACCATGGCAGCAATAGGTAGTTCTAACTGTTCTAGGATGGCTTTTTGCTTCCCAAGTTCCATATCGTCAGATTCAATTAATGCAAATTTGTAAGATGTGACGTTATTATTCTTCACGCCTTTACCGTCTAATGCATTAAATCGAATCCATGCGCCAGCTTCTTCGTCTAGGGTACCAATTGCATCATCAACTTTCTTATTGGACCTTAGCGCGTCTACTATTTGATTTTGTGTACGTCCGAAACTTCCTTTTGTAGGGGATTTGATTTCATGTCCGTCCTTACTATCAATATGCGTATATACAGTGTTGACGTAGCCAATATAATCTTCTGGGTCAAATAATATTTCTAGGTATTTAATAAGATCTGCCACACGTTGTTCTTCAGGATAATGCTTTGGAATTTCAATGTCCGCAGATTCTACCCATGTTTTATCGATAATTTTGTACGGATCCGGATTAGCCATCACCATAGTACCGAATGGGATTGCGGTATTATCCCATTGTCTACTAGATGTCCATCCATTATCCTTTGCCATTTGTGTAATCGTGGCACCAGTGATTGGCTTACCTGTATAAGACCCGAAAGAGTTCCATTTAGCTTCGCACTCACCAGGATGGAATCGTTCACCATCATTAGCGGACCATTCTTCCCATACAAACATTGGATATCCTTCATGGTGAAGTGCAAGGCCTACATTCAGCCATTCTTCGTAAGAGCAATCGACAGGGTCAATATACTCCAACACTTCTCTTAAATCTAACTTCTTTTGTTGTTCCATTTGCACTCCTTTATGATGGTTGGTATGTTGCAGGACTTATGCCTTTAGGAATTCGCCAACCACTGGCGCTAATACGGCTTATCATGTTAGAGGCTTGGACATTTGTCCAAGTGCCCACATTTTTAAAGCCTTTATTTTCTAAAAATCTTATTTGTTTAGGAGTTGATAATCCCTCCACTTTACGTTTGTGTAATCTATCGATTAATAATGATGCTTTGCCGGCATCTTCAATAGTATCTGGATTAAGACCAAAATCCTCGATAGTCTTCTTTTGTTTATCAGTAATGCTTGAGACTTGCCATCCGAACGTAGGAACATAATGGGTTAGATCCTCAGCTTGAATCGAAAATTCAAACTGTAATGGGTCTACTAATTTTGCTTTTTTCTTACGCATTGCTGCAAGTTCATTTGCAAGTGCAGCCTCACGTTCTGCAATGACATCACGTTCTGCTTGTTCCTCTGCATCTTCTAGTCCCATACTTGATGTTTCAAGTATTTGAGTCATCTTATCTGCTACATCATCTGACTTAGCGATTAGATGGGCGGGTCTACATAATGAATGCTTTTCATAATGCCATAAGAAATCGAGCACCAATAGGTGGTCTTTTCCTTCACATAATCTAGTACCACGGCCAATCATTTGCGTGTATAACGCTCTTGATTTTGTTGGCCGTAGTACGATTACGCAATCAACACTAGGACAGTCCCAACCTTCTGTTAGTAGCATTGAATTACAGAGTACGTTGTATTTACCATTGGCAAAATCCTCTGTGATTTCATTTCTGTTTTCACTATTGCCATTTACTTCAGCAGCATTGAAACCACGTTCAATGAGCATGTTGCAAAATTTTTGACTAGTTTCAATAAGTGGTAAGAATACGACTATCTTGCGGTCTTTATAGTCGCGTAATGTATCTGCAATTTGTTCTAAGTACGGATCCAATACACGGCCTACGTCACCGGCTTGAAAATCACCAGCCGTCATTTTGACATTGGTGAAATCGATGTGAAGTGGTAATGTTTGAACCTGTATCTTCACTAAATACCCACTGCTAATTGCTTCACGTAAAGTATATTCATAGGCTAAGCTATCAAATGCTTGTCCTAAATTCTTCATATCGGCTCTATCTGGTGTAGCAGTTACACCAAGAACATCAGCTTCATCGAAGTAATTTAAAATAGCTTGGTAGCTATTAGATAAAGCGTGGTGTGCTTCATCAATAATAATCGTGTCAAAGTAGGTTTTGTTAAAAAGAGAAAGTCGACTATCGCGACATAAGGATTGAACAGAGCCGACTATGATGCGGTCCAATTTCCCTATGCATGATTGTTCGGCTTTCTCTGTTGCAGTAGTGAGTCCAGATGCTTGCATGATTTTATCTGATGCTTGCTGAAGTAATTCTTCACGATGCGCTAGGATTAATACACGCTTACCTCTTCGGACTGCCTCTTCTGCAATCTTAGCAAAACAGATAGTCTTGCCTTAACCGCACCCCGTTGGTAATACCAACAGGGTGCGTCTGTTACCTTTCTCCCACTCTGACCATACGGCATTGACTGCCTCTGTCTGATAGGGTCTAAGTTGCATTAGAAACCTCCAAAGCCTTCATCTGGCTTATAAAATTTAGTGATTTCATTGGCAGTACCTTCCGTGCCATCGTTTTTTTCATAGTGACGATGTTTGAGTTCAAGGGTTCCTGTTTTGCCAATTAAAAGATCAGGGTTAGCCATAAACTTTTCATTTGGTTTTGCCAAACCAGTTGCGATGAAAATATTGGATACTTTCCACATCATGGATGGAATCCAGTACAATCTTTCAGTGACTTTGTTTTTCCCTAAATCACCACCGTCGGCTTCTAATGTTACGACTGCTTTTGGTGTGTTGGCCGGAATTTTAGCAGTTGCTATATCTGTGTATCCTTTTTCAACATTAGTGATAGTGAAAGGATATTTACCAGGAGGAAGGATCGTAAACTCCTTAACCTCTGCTACTACTTCAGAATTAAAACCTAATGCTTCTGTTCCTAATTGTTCGAATGCGCTACTCATAATTTGTTACCTCGACTCTTATTTATTAATGAATTCAACAATTTTATCCCACATTGGAATAATCCAACCATTCACAAATGCAGGATCATAATTTTCAAAAGGAGTACCAGCTGGGTATTTACCACGAGCCACTACAACAGACTGTACTTGGTCTAATGTAATACCATCTTTCGCCATTAAATCTTTTAATGGCTTAGGAATAGGTGTTTCAACTAGTGGAGTATCATGTTCTTCTGTTGCTGCTTTAGTTGTAGGCTCAACTTTTGGCTTTTCTTGAACGGTTCCAACTTGTTCTTTTGCTGCTTGCATCACCTCTGGAGGATACTTGTTAGGATCTTCCTTTAGAACATGTTCTGCAGCTATAGTTGCTAATAAATCTTCTGGAATTACATGAGCGATTTGACTGTATTCAAATGGCATCATGTCTGGTAATCCATGCCGATTTTTGGCATCCCATGCGGGATTGTGTGTTGCGTACATCAACCTTTTGCCGTTAACTGCTTTTTTCTTATTAGTGGTTGATGTGATGATTTCATTTTTATAGTTGGCAAAGAGAACCATGTCTGCCCATTCCTTAATGAGTGGAGATGTTTGGCTTCCAGTTTTCTTACCAAGCTTTAATTCAAAGCGATCATAGGCGCCTAGTTCGTCCGGTTGTTCAAATTTTCTAATTTGAGCATGTGCTGTAAGAACTACATTCATACCAGCGTCAATCACTTCATCTAGTAGATTAAGGAATCGGCCCATTTCCTCACGAACAAACACATATCCATTACCATACCCAAAGTCCTCAATACCTTTCTTTTGGTGTTGTGCGCAGATATATTCAACACACAACTGTTCAGCCCAATCGATGGTATCGATTACTAATGTCCGATATAGACCTGGCATCATTGCGAACTCTTTCACATAAGAAACAAGCATTTGCCATGATGTAGGCTTATCAGTACGAGCCACATCTAAGTGGTCCGTACTGCCTTCTGTATCAATAAATACAGGCGATGGGAATTGACTTGCGAATGTTGTTTTACCAATCCCCTCGACGCCATAAATGACGACCTTTTGAGCACGTTTACGTTTACCGGTTATAATGTTCATTACCATTCACTCCAATCTTCTGAAACTGTAGTATCTGTTGCAGGTGCTTCGACTTTAGGCTCTACTTTTGCTTTAGGTTTAGCTTTAGCCTTTGTCTTATCCGTTCCTGTTGTGCTGAATTCTTGGCCTTTAATGTGTCCATCTTCGATGATGATAGAGCATTCGTCTTCGTTATTAGTAACGCGTGTAGCGATAACTTGTAAGCCTTCTTGCTCTAACCATTCTCCAAACTCTTTCATGGTATCAACGTCCATTTGTTCCATTTTGTCCATGAGTACAAATCCACATTTAGGATTAAGAGCTCGAACAATAGCAGTCGCTACCTTAAGTTGTTCAGCACCACTCATGCAGTCCCATTGACGATCATTGTAGATAAGCACACCATCTTGAATGGATAGACCAGGTAGAGGCATATCAACAGATTCAAGAAGTTTGTTTTTGCGTTCACGGATGTCCTTGATATTTTCCGTGAGTTCTTCATATTCTTGATTGAAATCTGCTGCTTCTTGTAATGCACGTTGACGTTCTTGATTAGCACGGACCTTAGTGTTGATTTCATCAACAGATCTGATTTGTTCTTCAAGTTCTGCCGTAGATTCATCTTCTAAGTCTTGCGCAGCAGTTGTAGCGATATTGTAATCCTCTGCCAACTGTGTTTGCTTTTCCATTAGTTCATCAAGCTTTGCCTGGTATTCATCAATGCGGTTGGCTACTACTTGTATTTCAGTTTGGATAGCCAATACTTGGTTACGTTTTTGCTTATTCTCTTCATTTTTAAGCAAAATACTTTGTTGTTGTTGAATAAGCTCGGAAGCACTCACCAATTCATTAGGCGCATCATCATAGGCAGGCAACTCTTTAGCATATTTGTCTTTCTGAGTGGCTATTTGCCCTATAGAATGACGTTTCGAGTACACCTCTTGGTATTCACCTTCGAGTTTCTTTAACTCGTCTTCTACGCCCAATAATTGAAGTAATTCTTGTGCCTTTTCTTTGTCGTTCATCTCCATGAACTTTGGTAGGTCTAATGCGAGCTGGCCAATGAAGGAATCTAAAATCTTTTGGCCTGATTTTTTGCCTTCCGGATCTAGTACTTTTAGCGTGCTATTTGTACCAGTTCGAGTTACTACTAATCCATTGGATAGCTTCACTTCTAAACGTGGTGGATTATAACTTCCTTCACGTTGTGCTGTTGATGGTTCAAATTTAGCGCCACCAAGCGTCCAGGCGATTGAATCAAGAATGGAGGTTTTACCCTGTCCATTCTTGCCGCCGATTACTGTGAGACCATTTGTTGTTGGCTCATATGAAACGGCTTTAACTCGTTTCACATTTTCTAATTCGAATGAATTAATTTTGATTGTTTCCATAAGTCCTCCTAGGATAAATCTTTTTCAACATTTGTATAAACAGGTGGTTTATTTACGAATTCCATATTAGCGATAGTTAATGCTGTAATGAATTCTCTTGGATGCTTAGAATAATTCCTAGCCATGCATATGCATCCTGCTGATAGCATAGCAATCACAATATTTTCATCCTTAATATTTGTATTCGCTTTTACTCCACATAATTGACCTTCGGTATATTCAATGGTAAGATTTAGCTTTTTTACTTCCATAACTTCACCTTAGATTCCTTTTTGTGCGTTTACTTCTTCAACTAATTTATTTACAAGCGCTTCAAGTTTGCTAATTCTGCTTTGTGCATCCTTAGCTTCTTGAACATAATCGGAGCCTTTGCCAGTCTTAAACGCAACGCTTACATTGTATTGATTCTCAGCGCCCAGGGTAGCACCTACTCCAATCATCAATCGTTCGTTTGGTCGAATAAATGCCCCAAGGGCTACGGCGTTGCTGTTACGATAATGGCCGTAGCTAACTGCGTAGCTGACCTTATCATTTCTGTTGAACTCCAAAGGATGGAGCCCAGCTAATGCTGCAGAGCTTGCACCTAACTTGTTAATGCGTCGGTCTGTTGCATTGATACGATTACTGATTTCACCGGCCATGTTATATGTACGTTGTTCAAGCGCAGTAATTCGGCCTTCGTGGTTAACAGATGTATCGTGAAGTGTGCTGATATCAGATGTATTAGTACGCACCTTTGCACCGATGTTGTTGATTTCATCGTATGCAGCGTACAATTGGGAGCCGTTGACAGCATCCAAGCTGTCCGCTTCCACTCTACCGGCGGAGACGTTCTGCAACTGTCTGTTATACTGAGCCACACCACCTGCGCCCGTGCGAGCTTTGGCGCCAAAGGATACAACTGCGCCAGGTTGTTCGCCGGCGAAGATGTGACGCGTTCCGTTAAGGTCTACGCCGTCCACACCTACTGCATCATCGGTCACCGCGTTGGTGCCGATGGCCACCGCGTTGGCACGATCTGCAATTGTATTATTGCCGAAGGCAACAGCGTCAGTTGCTAAGGACTTTGCATGTGTGCCGAATACGAGAGCGCCTTGGCCCTTAGTTTTAGAGTTGGATCCAAATACTAGTTGCTCTTTAGAATTATCAAGCACTTGATTGTTGTACCCAACCACAACCCCGTGTCCACTTCCTACTGTGCCATTATTTGAACCAATCACTGTAGCGTTTTCAGCATTGACTGTGTTTGTACGACCAATAACAACCGTACTTTCACCATTTGCATAGGCGCCGTTGCCTATAGCGATAGTGTCATAGGCCGTAGTACGAGCTTGACTGCCAATGGCTACGGTATATTCAACCAATGCTTCCGCATGGCTACCATACGCAAAGGAATTTCTTCCCATAGCTTTGGAGTTATTACCACCTGCAAAGCTATTTGTTCCATTAGCTGTATTAGTTTCACCAAATGCTACTGCGTTGTTACCGCCTACTGTGTTTTGATAACCTACAACACCAACGCTTTTTGCGTTATTTGTTACCGTGTTATCGGTACCACCGATGAAATTGTTATCAGCTGCAAATACATTTACTGCTAAAGATGCGATTGTTGCTGTCATTAATACTGTTTTGTTCATTGTTTTTATCTCCTATATTTTGTAAAATACAGGTAGAGTCTTTAACCGAGTACTCTACCAAAAGTCCGTTTGCTGTCCAAGGCGATTAACGGACTTTTTTTCTTGAATAAAACCGAATTTCTCTTGCCCAGTAGTTACTTAATATTAGTAACACGAACCCGAGCAAGATTTGCAGGATTGCAGTATAGAAATCAATCCTGTTAATTTCTATAGAACCTATTGTTCCTATAATCATTAGGAACGCTACGGCTCTTAATGCCCAAATTAACTTCATCATTGTTGTTTATCCCTTTCTATTCTCCAATTCGTGCCTGGCATCGTTTAGCTAACCAAGCATTAAACGAATCTAAATGTATTAAGCGTTTACCTCCACGCTGCCCGATTTTCATGGACGGAAAATCAAAGTCTTCCGCCCATTGACGAATCACTGCAGGTGCTACACTGGCCAATTCAGCAGCTTCATCAACTGTGATGCACAGCTTATTTCTATTCATGGATTACTCCTTTCACTTTCATAATGATTATTGAGTATCGCTATACAATTCACTTATCGCCCACAACAAACCTAACGTTCAATGCTTTGCATAACTTTTCCGCCATACATAATCTTGTATCAATCCCATTTTCTATATCCATTATTGATTTCCTAGAAACACCTGCTATTATGGATAACCGATACATTGATAAGCCTTGTTTTGAACGCTCTATTTTTATAAAATCTCCAAACTTAATTTTTATCACTCCTTTTTAAAGCGTTTATTTGACTAAACTGATTAGTTAAATTAATATATAAATAGATACCTATACTAGGGTATATTCGAAAGGAGGGCCTTTTATGTCCCAATTTTTGTTTATGCCTTGTTCCAATTATTTAGATTAATAATATTCATCCATTAAGGAGGGGGACAAAGGAGTTTGTTCTACTTATTAATCTTTATAGCTGATACTAAGGGCGTCGTTTCTTGGGCTGTCCTAGCAGCCCTAAGTGAAGCGGTTCACCATAGAGCTAATTGCTGATAACAATTAGGTTGCCTTATATTGTTTGAAGGGGACTTCAACAGTTGATTAGGTTCTATAGTTAAGATTTCCGCAAGAAATCTTATGTGCACAGCCTCTTTAACTGGCAATATAATGTAAATGCAGTGAACTTTTGGTAAACAAATAGGATAAATTACTTCCGTATTATCAGTGCGGAAGTTTTTTATTACCCTGTTGTATATTCATATATGTTTTGAATTTATTATTTGTATAACCACCTTGAAAGGGGCCTATTATGAAACGTGACTTAGATTTAATTAGGAATATATTATTTGCTATAGAAGATTCCAATTCTATTGATGCAACGCTGACTTTAAACAGCCTTGCTAATCTACATTCGGATCTAGAAATTATCCTTTATCACGTTTTCCTATTAAATGATGCAGGACTTATTATTGGCATTATTGACGAAACTGCGCCTTATATTTCCATAGCTAGATTGACTAACGACGGTCATGATTATTTAGATACCATTCGTGACGATTCTATTTGGAATCAAACTAAGAACGCTCTCAGCAATATAAGTGGCTCTGCATCTCTTGAGGTTGTAAAAGTTATTGCTTCAAAGCTTGCATTGACCTTTCTTGGTCTTTAAGTTCATCCACAATTACTTCATCAATCAAGTTAACTATCGTTTTATATTTTGATTTTTCAATTGGGTCGTAATGTATTACTTCCTTAATAGTGTTCTTAGCTTCAATTAATTTGACGATTCGCTTTTGACTAACCTCGATTCGCATTTCATGTATAAACTCTTTACCTTGCTCATTCATTAGTATTACCTCATCATATGTTCTAACTACCAAGGGAACGGGCTTTCCATTTTTAGTCGCTCATAGGTCTTTGGCAATGGATACCATAAAATAAAGTAAATTACATCATCAATAGCTTGGTGTGTTAATTTTGTTTCAGTTGATCCATATACATCTAGCCAGTTGTGCATTTTAATTAGAGTTCGTATAGCAGGTAAGCTACTGTCTACATTATTTTGTACAAATAATAAAAACGAGTCTTTTACCATTAAAGGAAACTCAGGCAAACACAGATAATCAGCCGCTCCCCTAGTCGTTTTTTTCTGGCGCATTTGCAAAAATTCTCTTGCCTCTTGATTTGTAATCAAACTTCACGTCCTTTCACCTATTGGTTTTCTTTTCATCATTTTTTATGTATAGTTCAGCAACTACAATAATCAAAATTCCTATCAGCACGAGCCCTATAATATATCCGATGACAAACTCCATATTTTCACTTCCCATCTACTGCCACTGACTTTTGTTGGTGGCTTTTATTCTTCTATTTAATTTTTAGTCCTTTCTGGCGTTACTCACTTGCTTTATATTTCGGATATTTAGATTAAAAAAATTTGCTCAAGTGGTAGTTCCGTCGATAAAGCCTTCTTTATTTTGACCGTTTCAGGGAATGTAAAAGGACGCTTACCATTTAGCTTTTCATTCAATGTTTGATATCGAATGCCTGTTTTATTTGCTAAATCTTTTCGAGTCCACCCCTGTCTGGCCATTTCCGCGTTAAGGTTTGGGTACATAAATTCACCTCCTAACATATAGATATAATTTTTAATATCAGATGTCCGATATTTCGTTCATCTTTATGGCTTAATTGTAGCTTTATATTTCGTGCAAGTCAAATAAATTTATATTGAAATTTCGTTTAAATATATTTAATGTTTGAAATTTCGGTTTTATATATTGATATTTCGAACATTAATTGGTATTATACAGATATAGGTTATTTAAATAGGAGTTTCTAAAATGACTCGAGAAGATTATTTAAAAGAGAAAATAAAAGAACAAGGCACCCAACGTGAATTTGCAGCCAAAATAGGTATGCCACCTTCCACATTATTTTCTATATTAAGAAATGTCGGTGGTGCTTCAATTGATAACATAATAAAAATTTGCAAAGGTTTAAATATAAAGCCTGATGAGTTAGCCGAAATCGGTGAGGAAATAACTATCCCTAGTGAAACCAAAGGGTACTACACAAACTCTGAAGCAGCCGAATTTGCGGAATACTTACGGACTAGACCAGGTGCACGCATGCTTTTTTCTGCTGCAAAAGATATGTCTAAAGAGGAGATGGAAGAAACAGTCAAATACATAGAGTTCTTAAAATCTAAACACAAGTAATACACACAAGGGAGAGTGTTATCGTTGGTTGTAAATTTAATTTACTGCGACTTACCACATGCCAATGCTGTGTCAGAGGAATGTGAAGATGTAGATACTCATAATATCTACATAAACAAAAACCTCCCTCATGATCGCATGAGAGAGGAAATTAAACATGAATTAATGCATATTATTCGTGATGACTTTTACTTAGATGAACACGTTAATCTAGTTGAGCAAATGGTCCGTCGAACATGTATTGATGATTCTGAATTGGAGAATATAGATTTCTACCATCATTTTAATGTTTGATTGTATGTTGGGAGGTATCATGGCGACACAATGCGAAATAGACACATATATAAATGAACGCTTAGAAGATCAGATTAAATGGTATGATCAAAAGAGTCGTTCTAATCAAAATAGATTTAAAAAGTGTAAATGGGCTGAAATGGCACTTGGCGGAATAATAGCCGTGTTGACACCAGCAATTACAGATTATGAATTCATTAAATATATAATCGCAGCATCCTCTGCAGGCATTGTTATTGTGGTAGCTTTACATGGTTTGCACAACTTTCATGAAAACTGGATTGAGTATAGAAAAACCTCTGAGCTACTAAAAAATGAAAAATACACCTACTTAAATAAAGCAGGTGTATATAAAGAGTTATCAGATGATGAACGATTTATATTGTTAGTCGAACGATGTGAATCAATTATTTCGCACGAAAATATAAACTGGGCCAATATGAATAGTGGCTCTACAAGCAAGAAGTAAGTTCAGTATCGTTAGATACCGGTTGATATGTACGTTCAAACACATCAGGCTTACAAGGATATTGCTCACCTCGTATACCTGTAATTATCCAATCCCCTACCGAAGCTTTCATAGGGCCTTCTAATGTTTGAATAATAACTTCTTTATCAGTTTGGAACGCCTCTATTACAATTGGCTTTTTCATAAATCTTTGTTTCATTTTCATTTCCCTCCAGTGAAAGGATGTGTATGTATGTTTTTCACCCCAGTAAGAAAAAATATTTTTATCAGTCACGCTTGGAAACATAATGCTGATTACTATACAATAACCAGATGGCTAGATGAATCACTTATAGTATACCACGATTATAGCGTGCCGGAACATGATCCATTAGATGCAGGAAATACCAGAAAATTAAAAACCGCATTAACAGAACAAATACGCCATGCTAATATAGTTATCATAATTGCAGGCATGTACGCTAACCATAGCGATTGGATTCAATATGAGATCGATGAAGCTGTTAGAATGGGTAAGAAAATTATCGCTATTAAACCACGCGGTAATGAACGCATACCTTTAGCAGTACAAATGGCAGCTCATAAAACTGTTAATTGGAATAGCACAGCTCTAGTTGATGCCGTTAAAGAAATATAAAAAATAAGCCCTCACCGCAGTGAGGGCTACTAAAAACTACATACCTAGCCTTAGAGAAAAGGTATTTCATTTTTACTCCAATATCATTATACCACAAAACCTCTAAGGCTTATTTCTTATACCCAAATTTAAGCTAAGGAGGTTATTTTTATGGCAAAAAAGAGAGCCGATGGACGATACCAGGTATCGAAAACCATCAACGGTAAGCGTAAATTCTTTTATGGCACCACTAGGAAAGCGGCCATAGAAGCTATGGAGAAATACATAAATACTAATCAATCATGTGCTAATTTCGATGATACTATTTCATTAAACACCTGGATTAATATATGGTTACAACTAAAAGAAAAGACCATAACCCCTGCCACCTATCAAAGTTATACTGGTATTATCAATCGTTACATAAGAGATAAAATCGGCGGCGTGAAGTTAGCTGAAATTAAACCTAATACATTACGGTATGTATTTGAATCAATGGATGGATTATCATCAAGGACTATATCCTACACCATGACAATTCTAGGTTCCATATTAGAGCAGGCGGTAAAAGATGACATCATCCCTAAGAACTATATGAAAAACATAGACAGGCCAAAGCAAGTAAAAGTCAGACATATGGTAACGCTAACTGCAGATGAAGTTAAGAATTTCTTATCTAATTTATCTAATTCTGAACATTATGTGTTGTTTAAATTAGCATTTGCAACCGGTATGCGACGCTCTGAATTGTTAGGCCTAAGATGGTCTGATATCGATTTTAAGAAATCAACTATATCCATTTCACAAACAGCACTCAAAATCGGATCTACTGCAGTTATATCCAATACAACTAAAACGACATCCTCAAAACGGATTATTGCTATTGATACGGAAACCCTTCAGGAACTTATGAAGCATAAAACAATCATTGATAAGCGTAGAATAAAAACAATGAACTGGATTAATAATAATCTTGTATTTCCTGGTATAAAAGGCGGTCCTCGTTGTCCTGATGAAGTCAGCAAGCTATGTAAAAAATACGCCAATTTAATCGGTAAGCCATCTTTTAGCATGCACGGTACTAGACATACCCACGCCACCCTTCTCATTGAAAATGGAGCAAATATGAAAGCCATACAGGAACGTCTAGGGCATGCTTCATTCCAAGAAACAATGGATACCTACTCACATGTGACACCTAAAATGGAAGATGACATCGTAGAACGAATCTCTAAAATATTCTGATGTCAAAATGATGTCAAACCACGCAAGACTTTATGATGTCAAACAAAAATAAGGGCTTACAGAATTACCTGTAAGCCCTTATTT
>QWCL01000084.1_pt1 | contig 40096 bp, 18 predicted proteins | sample 1972551 | NCBI WGS metagenome assembly QWCL01 (sample SAMN09866709, study PRJNA288562) | Human oral metagenome isolate term2_saliva, whole genome shotgun sequencing... | isolation source: mouth | host: Homo sapiens | place: USA: California
CCCTTCGGGCAAGTCCATGCGAAAAGCCCGCGGTTTTTCGCTTTTCCCCTCCACTTTTCCGAGAAAAACCCACCTTTCCAAAAAACGCTCCTGCGTTTTGCTCGCTCCCTTCGCCGACGGGCTCACCCCCACGGCCGGGGCACAGGGGAAAAATTTCACATCGCCGCGGAGAAAGTGCGCAGAAATGCGCATGCGTTCACTTTTTTTTTATTTTTGCTTGCTTTCTATGCGGGAAAAACGCGCTATATTTGCATCGAAAACCTGTTTTATCAACTCCGCATGGCAAAATCTCGGCGCTTCGTCGCCCCGTTCGTTTGCCCAGCGGAGTGCTCCCCCACATTCCATCCCAGCCTATGATGCTTCATTCCGCCACCCGTTTGCTCAGTGCCGCCTTTCTGGCGCTCGGCCTGAGCACCCCGGCCGCCACCCTGGCCCAGCAAGTCATTTTCCCGCAGGAACAACAAGCCGGCACGGCGCGACTGTCACACACCGCCAACCACTACGTGCTGAGCAACGACCTGCTCACCGCCACCTTCGTCGAATCGGACGGCACCCTCCGCTTCGGCGGTTGCCCGCAGCTCAACTTGAACGCCGGCACCGAACTCTTTGAAATCCGCACCGGCAACGGGCAGACGGTGGTGCGCGCTTCGGAAATGCAATTGGAGGGCGTGCGCGAGATCAACTACGCGGCCAATCCTTCGGCCACGAAGGGGGCGGAGAAACTCCCCGGCCGTGCCCTCGAAGCCACTTTCAAGCACGGCCACCTCACCGTGCTTTGGCGCGCGGTGCTGCGCGACGGCAGTCACTACCTGCGCACGGAAATGAAACTCACGGCCTCGAGCGACACGAAACTCTTTGCCGTCGTGCCCATGCTCTATGAGGTGGACGTGCACGCCGCGGGCAGTGCGCCGCGCAAGGTGGGCAACACCCGCGGTGCCGTGCTGCTGAGCGACAAGATCTTCGCCGGTCTCGAAACGCCCATGGGCCTCAACACCGTGGGCGCGGGCGAAAGCGACGAACGCCCCTTCACCCACGACGCTTGGACGACCGACGATTTCGCCACTCCCGCCGCCGCTACGGTGCCGGCCGGCGTCACCGCCCTGGGTTATGCGGCCGACAAGGTGGCCGTGGCGCAGGGTTACGTCACCTTCAAGCAGGCCGGTGCGCAAACCCTCACCTTCACCTACAAAGGCGGCCCCCACAAACTCAACCTCGTGGGCGTCGACGCCGTCGACCTCAACGGCAACGTGGTGGCCTCGGACTATCACTACGGCACCATGGGCAATGCCCACAACCGCAACGTCTATACGCTCAACGTGCCCGCAGTGGGCGTCTACCGCCTGCGCTATTTCGTGGACACCGCGCCCGAAACCATTGACTCTCGCGGCGAGATCACGTTCTCCGGCCGCGTGGGTCGCCCCGTCATCGTGCGCGATCTCGCTCCCGGCAGCGCCCCGCGTCTCGACAGCCACGCCACACCGGCCGCTCCCTCGCCCGCTCGCGGCGTGCGCGCCCTGAGTGCCGGACAAATGGGGGCCGACGAGGTGCTCACCGACGCCTGGACAGCGGCCGAATGGACGCAGCCCGAGCGCGTGCCCTCGCGCATCAACGAGGTGGGTTACTATGCGCCGCACGTGAAGTCCATTCGTCGGTCGCTCCGCCTCACGTCGACCGGCACGCTGGCCGTGCAGTTCAACTACCGCACGGGCAACACGCGCCTGAACCTCTGCGGTCTGGAACTCGTGGACGCCACGGGCAACGTGGTGGCCTCCGACTATCACAAGGGCTACACGGGCAATGCGGCCGAAGGCAACGTCTATCGGTTCAATGTGCCCTACGGCGGCGACTTCTCGCTCGTGTACTACGCGCAAGACAAGGACGAAGCCATCACCTCGTCGGGCAACATCCGCCTCGCCCTCACGCAGAGCGACACGCTCCACCTGGCTTCGCAAGCCACCACGCAGCTGCGCGGCACGTGGAGCCGCAACACCACGCTCCACGCCGGCGACGATTGGAAAGTGGGCGCCGTGGTGGGCCTCGTAGCCCCCGGCCAAGCGCGCCGCTCCTTCCTCGCCTACAGCGAACGCGAGCGCGCCGTGCCCTGGCGCGCCATGCCGGCCTACATCTCTTGGTACGAACTCAACATCGACCGCAACAACGACCCGAACTATACGAGCAACATGCACGATTGGCAGTGCGAAGAGGTGGTTCGCCAGTGGAAAAAGAATCTTTTCGAGCCCTATCACACGGCGGTCAACTCCTTTGTGTGGGACGACGGCTGGGATCACTACGGCGACTGGACGTTCTCGCCCAACTTCCCCGACGGCTTCCGCAAAGCCGACGCCTTGGCACGCGAAATGGGCTCGGGCATCGGCGCATGGCTGGGCCCGGTGGGCGGCTATGGGCAGAGCGGCAACTATCGTCGCGCCTTCTGGAACGGAAAGGGCGGCATGCAGCTCTCCAACCCCAAGTATTACGAAACCTTCACGCGCGCCATCACCGACCTGTGCAACAACCGCGGCTATGATTTCCGCTTCTTCAAGTTCGACGGCATCAGTGCGCAATTCTCGGCCGTGGGTCCCGACGCGGGCACCGTGGGCGAGGAGAACGCCGAGGGCATCATCCGCGCCGAACGCATGGTGCGCGAAACCATCAAGCCCGATATCTTCTTCAACACCACCGTCGGCACGTGGGCTTCGCCCTTCTGGTTCCAATACACCGACGCCGTGTGGCGGCAAGAGGGCGACTACGGCCAAGCGGGCAACCAAGGCAGCGACCGCGAGCAGTGGATCACCTATCGCGACGCGCTGGTGCACAAAAACTTCGTGAAGAACTCGCCGCTGTGTCCCATCAACACGCTGATGACCCACGGTTTCATCCTCTCTTCGCACGGACAGGTGTCGAAAAACATGGACTACGACGGCATCGTGCGCGAATTGCGCTGCGCCTTCGCCTGCGGTTCGGGCATGGTGGAGCTCTACAACGACTACGCCCTGACCAATTCGATCCGCGGCGGCCGCCTGTGGGGCGATCTGGCGGAGGCCATCCGCTGGCAAAAGAACAATGCCGACGTGCTGCCCGATGCGCACTGGGTGGGCGGTAACCCCTGGACGGGATCGCGCGCCGAAGTGTACGGTTGGGCGTCGTGGAACGGCCAAAAGGCCACCCTCGCGCTCCGCAACCCCTCGGCTTCGGCTGCTACCTTCCGCACCACGCTGCGCCAGGCCCTCGAAATCCCCGACTATGTGCACGGTAGCCTCATCCTCTCGAAGGCTTTCGGCCGACAAGACGCGCTCACGGGCTTGAACGAGGACACGCCCATCGACATCGACACGCCGCTCACGCTGTCGTTCCCGGCTTCGAGCGTCTATGTCTTCAACGGTCGCGAAAGTTCCGTGCCCGCGGTGGCCGTGACGGGCATCACGCTCACGGGACCCGAGGTGAATGTGGCGCCGGGTCGCGAGAAAGCCCTCGTTTGGGACGTTGCGCCCGTCAATGCCACCCACACCGCCGTGCAATGGGCGGTGGCCGATCCGTCCATCGCCACGGTGGACAACGGCGTGGTGCGCGGTGTGAAAGACGGTGAGACCACCGTGACCGTAACGGCCGAGGGCGGACACACCGCCACGGTACGTGTGAAGGTGAGCACTCCGCCTTACGCGATTTCGTTCGATGCCGACGCGACGCAAAGCGGTGAGCGCACCGTGCGCAAGGTGACGATCACCGATCCCACCCAACAAACACCCACAGTGCTCACGCTCGGCGAACACCCGAAGGCCTACACCGACCTCACCGCCACCCCCGTCAAGGTGGGAGCCGGCTCGGCGGTGACGATTGCGCCCGAGTGGAAAGGCAACTGGATGCACGCTTACGTCTATATCGACCTGAACAACGACGGCAAGTTCGACGCTTCGAGCCCCAACTCGCCCGAAGTGGTGGCTTTCACCTACTACAAAGGCCAAGCCAAGGGCGAAAACGGACTCACCACGCAGGGCAACAACAACCCGGGCATGACGATTCCGGCCTTTGCCCTGCCCACGACCTACGGCACCTACCGCCTTCGCCTGAAAATCGACTGGGATAACCTCGATCCTGCGGGCAGCACGGCAGCGGGCAACGAGATTTTGAAGAATCGCGGCTCGATCACGGATATTCTCCTCAATGTGGTCGATCCCACGGCGGTCAATGCGCCCACACTTGCCCCCTCCGCCACGGCACCGGCCTATGATCTGACGGGTCGCCGCGTGTCGACCACCGCGCCCCACGGCCTGGTCATCACGGGCGGCAAGAAACAAATGCGCTGATTGGGCTTTGCACACGCATCGCCTCACCTCTCTTTACGCTCTCCCCACGCACCGCGTCGGGGAGAGCGATTTTTTGTACGACCGCGCGCCTTGTCCTTGCTGAAGGCGGCAAGAAACAAACGCGCTGATCGGGCTCTGCACACGCATCAGCCCACTTCGCTTCACGCTCTCCCCACGCACCGCGTCGGGGAGAGCGCTTTTTTGTACGACCGCGCGCCTCGTGCTCACGAAAATTCCCTATATTTGTAGCAGTTTAGGGCGCACGACCGCCAAAGTCGCCGTGCTCCCCCGTCTTCACTCCTCGTTTTTCCACCATGATCGCCCTCCCCCTCCTCAGTTTAGTCCTCTTCGCTCCCACGGCCGCGCCCTCCGGTGCTGCAGCCGTGGACAGTGCCGCCATCTATGCCGACACGCTGCCCGATGCGTGGGCACCGTACGAATGGGTCGCCGCCGATGCCGTGCCGCCTGCCTTCGTTCCAGCCGCCGACGGCAACTCCTCAGTGCACCTCCTCACGCGCACGCTCACTTTCACGCTCGGCGGTACGCTCGGTGTGCAATTTCCGAACGGCGCGCCCAACGCGGCCTTCACCCTCGGCGGCCTCGAACTGCGCAATGACCGCGACAGCCTCATTTCGGCCATCTATCCCACAGAAGACGCCCCGGCGGCCGATCGCTATGCCCTACGCGTGCCGACAGCCGGCGCCTACACGCTGATGGTCTACGCCCGCGCGGCGAAAGGTGCCCCCTCTTCCGCGCCGACGGCCGTACGCTACACGCTCACGGCCCCCCTTCCCGACGCGGTCGCCGCACCCCGCCTCACCGCCCCCCACTCTCGTACCAACACGACCTACGACCTCTCAGGACGTCGCGTCTCGACCGCCGCGCCCCGCGGCCTCCTCATTCGCGGCGGGCGGAAAGTCATGCGCTGAGGCGCGTTTTTCGGCCTATACCGCCCCATTTTGTCGCCCCCTTCCGCCCCATGCAGGCAGAAGGGGGCGAAATTCTGCCGTTTTGTCAGCCCCGCGGCGTTGGCACACGGCTTGCAAATATCAGGGCGTACGGCTCGCAGGAGCAGCCCACCGGGCCGCCCACCGACCGCGCAAGGGTTCGCACCCGAGCGCCACACGGAGCGCCGCACAACCACACATTCATTCAGCAAACAACAAAAAAATAAGACATACCACTATGGGAAAGATTATCGGAATTGACCTCGGAACGACTAACTCGTGCGTATCCGTATTTGAAGGCAACGAACCTGTTGTCATCGCCAACAGCGAAGGTAAGCGCACCACGCCTTCGGTTGTGGCCTTCGTCGAAGGCGGCGAGCGCAAAGTGGGCGACCCCGCCAAGCGCCAAGCCATCACCAACCCGAAACGCACCATCTACTCGATCAAACGCTTCATGGGCGAAACCTACGCTCAGGTGCAGAAGGAGATCGAACGCATGCCCTACGACGTGATCAACGAGGGCGGACTGCCCCGCGTGGCCGTCGACGGCCGCAACTACACGCCGCAGGAAATCTCGGCCATGATTCTTCAGAAAATGAAGAAGACGGCCGAAGACTACCTGGGCCAGGAAGTGACGGAAGCCGTGATCACGGTGCCGGCCTACTTCTCCGACTCGCAACGCCAGGCTACCAAAGAAGCCGGCCAGATCGCCGGACTGGAAGTGAAGCGCATCGTGAACGAACCCACGGCTGCCGCGCTCGCCTACGGTGTGGACAAGGCACACAAAGACATGAAGATCGCCGTGTTTGACCTCGGCGGCGGTACGTTCGACATCTCGATTCTCGAGTTCGGCGGCGGCGTGTTCGAAGTGCTCTCCACCAACGGCGACACGCACCTGGGCGGTGACGACTTCGACCAGGTGATCATCGACTGGCTCGTACAGGAATTCAAGAACGACGAGGGTGCCGACCTCACCACCGACCCGATGGCCATGCAGCGCCTGAAGGAGGCCGCCGAAAAAGCAAAGATCGAACTCTCGAGCTCGGCTTCGACGGAGATCAACCTCCCCTACATCATGCCGGTGGGCGGCGTGCCCAAGCACTTGGTCAAGACGCTCACGCGCGCCAAGTTCGAACAATTGGCTCACGGCCTCATCCAAGCTTGCCTTGTGCCCTGCCAAAACGCATTGCGCGACGCCGGACTGGAGAAAAACGAGATCGACGAAGTGATCCTCGTGGGCGGTTCGAGCCGTATCCCCGCAGTGCAGCAGTTGGTTCAAGACTTCTTCGGCAAGGCTCCCTCTAAGGGTGTGAACCCCGACGAAGTGGTGGCTGTGGGTGCCGCAATTCAAGGTGCGATCCTCAACAAGGAGAGCGGCGTGAGCGACATCGTGCTGCTCGATGTGACCCCGCTTTCGATGGGTATCGAGACACTGGGCGGTGTGATGACCAAGCTCGTCGAAGCCAACACCACGATCCCCTGCAAGCGCAGCCAGACGTTCTCGACGGCCGAGGACAACCAACCGGAAGTGACCATCCATGTGCTCCAAGGTGAGCGCCCGATGGCGGCTCAAAACAAGAGCATCGGCCGCTTCAACCTGGCCGGCATCGCTCCCGCCAAGCGCGGTGTGCCTCAAATTGAGGTGACGTTCGACATCGACGCCAACGGTATCCTCAACGTGAGCGCCAAGGACAAGGCGACGGGCAAGGAACAGAGCATCCGCATCGAGGCTTCGTCCAACCTCTCGAAGGAGGAAATCGACCGCATGAAGGCGGAGGCTGAGGCCAACGCGGCTGCCGACAAGGCGGAGGCTGAACGCATCGAGAAAATCAACAAGGCGGACAGCATGATCTTCCAAACGGAGAACCTCCTGAAGGAGAACGGCGACAAACTTCCCGCTGACGTGAAGGGCGAGATCGAGTCTGCGCTCAACACGCTGAAGGAGGCGCACAAGTCGCAGGACGTTGCGGCCATCGATGCGGCTACCGAAACGCTGAACAAGGCGATGGAGAAATTCTATGCCCAGGCTCAGGCTGCTCAACCGGGTGCGCAGGACTTCGCACAGGGTGCACAACAAAGTGCACAGGGCGGCACGCAGCAAAACGGCAAGGAGGATATCCAAGATGCTGACTTCGAAGAAGTGAAGTAAAAGAGATTTCGCTTGAAAACAGCGGAAAAATGATTACATAGTTCTCGAGAGGGTTCGTCCCTCTCGAGAACTTTTTTGTGCATCGTCACGATCGACTCACGCTCATACGTGTCTATGCTCGCCGGCTTCGGAATGGCCCCAACATCTCGTGCCACTCCACCTGCTTTCTTCTCCACAAGACCGCGAAAAGAGCCCTTGTAAAAGAGCCCCGCAGGAAAGGGACTCATCAAGGCAGGAAGCGTTCGATCTCGATTTCTCGTTTTTTTCGAATTATCTTTTGCCAAGAAATACCCAATGTGCATTTTTCGAGGAATAGATCAAAAATATCTGATAGAAAGCTGTGCAACACTCGAAAAATAATACTATCTTTGCAGTCGACCTAGTCATAATACAGAAGAACCATGCCCGCAGCCACTGCGCATCCCGCATTTTCTTTTGCTCAGTTCAGATAAACGCATATAAGTCAGCATTTTACGGAATACTGACGAGCTTTTTTGTTGACTATGCTTCTAAAGAAGCCACCGACAACAGGCAGAAAAACAACACCCCACCGACAGTTTTCTCACTCCCCTCTTCTCCCGTAAACGCCACAACTCCTCCTTTTTTTGATTTGGGCCCTCGGCGGTACTTGCCCTAAGGTATTGCAAAGAAGAGCTCCGTTCGTTTTGCTCCCCAAACAGCCGGGCAGTGAAAGCTCACTCGAAGAACAAACGGGAACAAGTAGACAATTCCGACCTCACAATGGATCACGAAACACAATCACAACTCAAAAAACAAAGAATGTCGCAGGCAAAAAACAAAAGTTTTGAGATTGGCGACACTGTTGACGTTACCATCACCGGCATCAACGACCAATATGGCATCTTCGTGAAAATGCCCAACGGGGCCAAAGGACTAATTTGGTTCGCAGACATCACATGGACGAGAAATTCCGCAATTCTTGCCTCATTGTCTGTAGGCGACACCTTCAAAGCGAAGATCCTTGCGAAAAACGAAAAGGGCGAATATCGCCTCAGCAGGAAAGAACATCTTCCCAACGCACAGACTGTGAAGAAGGGAGCTCGATATAAAGTTACTGTACGCTCCATCGAAAGTTTCGGACTCATCGTCAACTTGGGAGACTCGACCGCGCTTGTCCATGTCAGTGAGCTTCCCCACATCAAATATACCGTAGGCGAACAAATTATTTGCGCAGTAACAGAAAACAGCTACGACTCGGAAAAGCATTATAACAAGATCTACATGAGTGTACGCGAGGTGTATCGCGATTATACCCAAAAGCTGCGTGAATATGAGCACGTGACCTTCCGATTCAAAGGTGTGGTGAAGGCAGAGGACTCCCTTTGTGCGGTTGTGGAAACGGAGGATTTGATCAAGGCCATTGTACCCTCCCACCGCTTTGTGGAACCGTACAAGACGCGATTGCGCAACAATGAAATCACCCTTGGTGAGGAACTCGAATTTGTCTATCTGAAATACAAAGAACAGTCGGGCGAGCTCGTTTTGGACATGCGCCCCATCGAGCAAGAAGCGAGAAAAGCCCGAAAGGATGCACTGAAGGCACGACTGGCGCAGGGCGATGTTGTCGATGCCGTGGTGAAGAAGGTGGACAACAAAGTGGCCATTGTGGAAATCGTCGGTTGGGACTTGCTTTATCCCATCGACAAGACGGAACTATCGTGCAGCCATATAGCTCGTGCCAGCGACGAAGTGTTCCCGGGCGAGCAGATCCAGCTGGTTTATCAGGGCGAAAACGAGGGCAAACTGCTTTTCAGTCGCAAATCGCTGGTCGAAAACCGATACGAGCGGTCACTCTACGATTTGAATCTCACCGAGCTGTTGGATACCATGGGGATCAAAACGAATCGTTTTGTGGCTCGACTCATTGAGAGCAACGCGTTCTATTTCTGCAAAAATCTCATTTCTACCGGTGATCCGAATGAAGAAAACAACGGTAAGCTGCTCGTCGATCCCGTAACGGGCAATCGGCTTTCGGCAATCGTCGACAATCGGCTGCGCAACTTCTTTGTTCCGGGCAGTTACTACGAAGTAGAGCTCTATTTGGCAGACACCCCTTATCGCTTAAAGAAAGGTTCGCCCTATTTGTTCCGTGTGATGTCTAACAACATCGCGGAAGTGCCCAACCCCTATGAGGAGTCTGTGTCTCTCTCCTTCAAACAGCACACCAGCCCCAACACCAACACGAGTGTGGCCAACTTGCTCGAAGAAGTGGGTCAGAATCTCTACACGAGCAAGAAGCGCATGTTCTTCGAACTGCTGCAAAACGCTGACGACTCCGCGCCCGAGAACGGGGTACAGGTCAAGCTGCAACTGACCGACGAGCATTTTGTGCTGACACACGATGGTTTTCCCTTCAACAAACACGATTTCGAATCCATCACCTCGGCAGCTAAAAGTACAAAGAGCGCCAAGGAGAAGAAAACCGGCTACAAGGGAATCGGCTTCAAGTCCGTTTTCACCAATTCGGAGTCCGTATACATCAAGAGTGGCGGCTACAAATTCTCATTTGACAAAAGCCTGCCCATCTATAATGACTTTGATGCCTTCTACTTCCACGTGAACGACATTGTCGATGACGAGGAAGGCCAACAGGACTTCGTCCGTAAGTTTGCCAAATACAGGAGGGAGTTTAACGGCGTGAAGGACATTCCGTGGCAATTGTTGCCGGTGTGGCATGACTCTCTGCGCATTCTCCCAGCCGATTCCATCTTCAATCAAGACGAGAACGTGGGCATCGCTTTGAAGATGGACAAGGAAACGCTCTCGGAATACAGCGAAGCGATTTTAGAGGTGTTCTCCGAGCCTCGGTTCATGCTGTTTCTCAGAAACACCACGCGCGTCCAACTCATAGAGCGAGACAACTGCCGAACCATCAAGAAAAACATCGATAAGCGAGCCCAAACGGTTTCACTTGTCAACTCCTTCAACGAAGATCACCAATCGGAAGACTTCAGCATCCATTCCTCCGGCATCCTCGCTGTGAACGATGAGGCATTCAGCCGAGCGGGAGTTCAAATTAAGCGGAAAGAAAAAACCAACAATCGGGGAGAACACGAGAACTACTTCGTCAAACTCGACCAAGACGGCAACGAGCTCACCGAAGTGGCGGGCATTCCCGATCGCATTGCTTCGGCAACCCAAACAAGCATCGCATTCGCTGTCAGACTCGACGACGAGGGACGCGTCATTCCCATAGAAGAGGAATTGTCACTGTATGCTTATCTTCCGATGAATGAGCATCGGTTCAAATTTCCCTTCTACTTGAACGCAGATTTCATTCCCAAATCGGACCGTGAGGGCATTCAGAGCGACAACCCTTGGAACTACTTCTTGTTCTACACCATCGGAAAGGAAATCGTCAGCATGGTGGCAAGCTATGCTTCGGAAGCCAACGTGCGCTATCTCCATCTGCTGCCCACGGAAACTTTCTCTAATTCTAGTCAGGACACCGCGGCTTTGGCGAATGCCTTCAATCGCGGATATGAGTATGCGCTGCAACACACTCCCTTTGTGCTGAACGATGTCAATGAAATCGTAGGGCCGAACGATATTATATATGATGTATCAGGCCTCTCCTCCGCGATCGGCGCTCCGACCTTCTACGAACTCATTGGCACAACCAAGCATTTGCCTCATCCGGCCATTGACCCGAGTTCGCTGTCAAAGGAAATCTTTGGAGTAGAAAGGCTCACTGTCAAGTCCGTCGTTTCCATTCTGGAGCAGAAACTCGATGTGCTTAGGAAATGGATGATCGAATCAGAGGAGGAAGCGCGCACCGCTTTCTACCAATGGGTGGCTAAAGAGGAAAAAGCACACGCTCTGATTCCCAACATTCCGGCGTTTAAGTTTGGAGACGAGTGGAAAACTCCACGCGAAATAGACGTAACAGACCGACTCCTGATTTCGACCGAGAAGATTACGACAATAAAGCCCGTGTTGTCGAAGCTGGGATTTCGGTGCTCCGATCAATCCCTCGAAACTCACCCTTTGTCTTCTTATATAGATTGCCAAGACGAGGAAGACATCTTCGAAGCGATAGAAGAAGAAGCCTTGGATGCGCTCTCATTCAGCGAAAGACTACAATTGTTTCGCTACGCCTCGACGCTCGAAAACGTAGGAACGAGAAAACTTGGCACATGGAGCATCTTCAAAAATCAGAAAGGGGACTACTATCCCTTGTCTTCCATGTGTGCCTATGATTCGAATCTCCCGGAATGGTTGCACGAGTTCATGCTCAAAGATGAGGAAAACGATGACTCCTTGAGTAAGTACCTGATTGACCGAAACGAGGTTTTCTCAAAGATCATCGAATCTCACATTGATTACCTGCTAAGAAGTACCGATCTCACGGTGATCTACGAAGCGTTTTCCTACTGTTGGACGTCGGAATTCACCAAATCGTTGTTTTTAAAAGGCAACATCCCGACGAAAAGTCTGCTCCACATCGTAGAACAATCCAATGCGGAAACGCAAAGTGCCTATGCGCAGAACATAAGATCCATGCCACTGCAGAGTACGGAAGAATACGGTTCTGAATCGTTCGCATACAGGTGGATCAAGCTGGCTTTGTCCTCAGAAGAGAGCATAGAACATGCCCTCTCCATCATCACAATTGACGGGCGACGTCTGTCAGAATACAATCTTCGGGATGGTTTTAATCTGTACACCGACTCAAAGAACTTCACTTTCTCGCTGTCGCAACTGCTCCCCGGCTACTCGGACTCATCAGCATTGAGTCGTGTGAGCGCAAATTTCTCGAGCATCCGCGGTTACGAGAAGATTTTTGCCCAAAGACCGGTGAATGAGAAATTTGTTTACGAACAATTAAATAACAACCTCGGAAGATCTGCTCAACTCATCACCGCAGAACAGTTCTGCTTCCTCATGGTTTACAGGAGAACACATAACTACAAAAAGCTGGACAGTGGCTTCATCTCAAATATTCGCGTAAACAACCAAGATTTGTTCATCAAAATACTCGACAGGTGCATGGAAATGGGTATCTACACAATGTTCGGATATGCCATAGAAAGCTGGGGACTCGCACTTCCTTTCGACAGATTGATCGGAACCTACCTCGGTTGTGATGAATATACGCTGGCTTCAGAACGCACCCCTTCGTTCGTCGAGCATTGGGCAGACACCCCCGAAAAGAAAGGTTTCCTATTTCGCCTCGGATTGTACGGCAACCGTAGCGCAGCGATACAACGACGCAAAGCGTTCAAGGAAGGAAATTTTGGAGAAAACTGGAGTATGCCCGAAGGCAACTCGATCAAGCCCTTCTTGGATTGGGTTGCCGGCTCCTTTCAACTCCCGATCGTAGCAGAAGCACAAGTCGAAGTGCTAAAGGCACTCTGCAAAACGCCCCAAATCAAAGAGTATTACAAAGGGTATTACAACGAAGATGATTTCGACAAGGTCGAAGAATGGAGCAATCCGCGGTATTTAGAATGGAAGGAAAAATCAGAAGTTACGATCTACACCGTAAAGGGACTCTTCCCATACAGAGGCTTTTACGGCAACCAGTATTTTTTCAAGGACTACTATAAGGATAGCTACAACTATTTTAGCTCCAAGCATCTCTACATCACAGCCGACAGAGAGCCGGAGGCAATCTTGGCCGAGGTTTATTCCAAATCCTCGAAATGCCCCTTCACGAAAGAAGACTGGAATCAAATCTTCTTGGTTTCCGCTGCCAGCTATACGCAACAACACCTGCTTGTAGAAGAACTCAAACAGCAAAATGCAGAACTTGAACGGCAGAAAGCAGAACTCGAGCAACAGTTCAATGAGTTCAAGTTGGCCGTACAAGAAACGGCACGCGGGAAATACACCGAGAGAGGCAATGTCGGTCAGATAGATAGAGCCCAAATCAACCTTGAAGCGCGGAGAGCTGCCAAAGAATATTTGGAGAGTCTGGAAGATTATGACTGTTCGGCATGGGATCCCAAGGAAAGCAGCCAGCTCGTTGAAGGGGGCATTCTCTACAAAGGCGAACCGATTACAGTCGCCATTACAAGTTCTCGAGGCGGAAAGTTGCATCTGCATCCTTGGACTTTCTCTGCAATCATGGAAAATCCCGACAACCTACTCCTCAATTACGGAAGCGACCATTGCATCCATTCGCTAAGGTTCGACGATATCTTCATGGACAATCCGAATGTCAACCTCATTTTCGACACAGATGCTGTCAATCCCCGACTTATCGCCAAACTTTCGAGCCTGTTCAGGGGGTATCAACATACCTACTTCGTCATAGAAAACCCCAAATACTCCCAGTCAGATGCCATCCAATCTTTCGGATTGAGCGAAAAGGTAGAGGGCGACGTCGATACCGGCTTCTCCATCGAGGACATCTTCAACTTTAATGGCTGATTGTCATGTACTATACAAGAGACAAGCACAAGCGCTTCTTAGACAAAGAGCTGACCGCCATCTCCGACTCCTACTTGAGATCGCTCAACACCCGAGCGCTCACTTTGTTAGATAGCCATGAAGTCTATGTCACCCAGTATGTGAAACTCAACTTCAAGGAGCATGACGAGGAAACAGACGGAAAAGACTTCGGTTCCGGCCAATTGATCCTCCGTCTGCGGAAAGACAAAGGCATTCCTCGAAAGAACGAATACTTTACAGCCGTCATCTTAGAGAAAGACCTTTGCCTTCCCCGAAATTGGGGGGACATCACCTGGGGGAAACTTCGCGCACATCAGGTAGAATTTTCCGAAGTTCGCTGTGTATGGCAAGGCCAAACCGACGACAACGGCTTCCTTTTATGCGGATTTTCAGGGCTTTCTTTGGAAATGGCCCGGTTCCTCATCAACCACCACCTCCAAAATTGTGTAATCGTCTTGGGACCTAAGGAACCACCCATCGACTACTATCACAATCTCATATCCATAGTCGGCAATCGCTCACCGAATCATCCGGCAAACGAATTATTAGATTTCGATCTACGCGAGACGTCATGGTGCCCGGAAGAAATCAATTCCAACGGTTCGCAAGTGGATAAAATCGTCGCTTCGCTCGATTCCTGCAGTCAGTTGATTTTTCAAGGTCCACCGGGAACTGGGAAAACACACTTGATGGCGGCTATTGTTGCACGGTTGATAGCAAAGAACAAAAGCGTGCTTGTCACAGCACTTACCCACCGTGCCTTGATAGAATTGGCACAAAAGGATTCGCTCCGGCAAGCTCTTGCAGAGAAGAAGGTACAGAAGACAAACGTATCTGCCGAAGAACTCATTGCGTGCAAAAACCTTCTCCCTATCGAAGGCAAACAAATCACGTGTACACCGGGGAGTGTGACCTTGTCTACCTTCTATAATGCAAGTGGATGGGCTATTACCAGCTATGAGGAGCAGCCATTTGACAACGTCATCATGGACGAAGCCAGTCAGGCTCTGTTTGGAATGATCGCCGCCTGCAAGAATCTCGGGAAAAAAATCATCTGGATTGGCGATCAAAACCAGATGCAACCCATCATCCTGCAAAGTGAGGAGGCGTTAAGTAGGAACGGCTACGGCATGTTGGCCAATGGTTTCCAAACGCTGTGCGACAACTTTCCCTTCAAATCCTATATTCTCACACAATCCTACCGCCTACTCCCCAACGCAGCTGCACTAACCAGTCTTTTCTATCACACTCCCATCCTATCTGCAGCCAATTTCGATTACTGCATGGACTTCCACCGGCTAACATTCGCGCCCAAGCAGGGTGGTTCCTCTCTGCTTCTTACGGCAATGCCCGTGGGCGAACAAGCCAACCCCACTTGCTGTGCGTACGCAATCGACATCGTTGCTCAAATTCTAAGCTGTCATCCCAAAATCACGATTGCTGTGCTGTCAAAATTCCGCGCCACCGTCAGGATGCTGCAACATTGCTTTGTGAGCCAATTCGGTGAGCACGACAATGTGTTGATTGATACGGTTGAAAGAGTGCAAGGCATGACCTGTGATGTTTGCTTATACTACATCCCCAACACCATGCTAAACATGTCGTTGGAGAAATCTCTTTTCAATGTAGCCACAAGTCGAGCCAAACAACTAACACTGATCATCGCAGACCAATCGATTTTAAGCACCACATGCGACAGTGCAGTAGCAACCTACTTGCAGAAAATATCAGCAACCACTATTAAATAGAGAACAACAGCCAACCACAACAGCAAAAAAACGATTATCTTAAAAGTACCATAGGGTACATAGCACGAAACCCATGTGCTTTCTCTGTTTTACTCACTATTCTCTTTAAAGAGTATAGCACCCAACGCTCTTATTACCCAATATTCTAATCATTTCCCATGGATTATACTAATCCGATCGCCTCACTTCTAGAAGGGGCTTATGCAATGACGCCCACCCATCCGGGCTTTTGGCTCAAATTTGAAGATTTGTGCCGCTCACTTACCATTCTACTGACCAAACGTGGTTTATCTGTCGAAGACGTAGAGGAATGCGTCCGCAAATGCTTATCCGAAGCCAAATTTAATGAGGACTATACCGACAAATACACCGGCGAAAAGTTTCTCGCCGTCCAAGCCGGTCCCAAAAGTCTAAAGCAACTTCATCTACTGCGTCGCGCGATCGAGAAAGCGGTGGGTGAGGCCAACACCGACAGCGAAGGCTGGGTAAAGTTTGCCGAAGTGGGAAATCGGGTGAGTCGCGACCTCTTCCAACCGCTGGGTTTCGATGCCCTCAGTCAGGCGGTCATGGCGATATTCCCCTCACGCATGGAGTTCCGCAAAGGTGATATTTCAAAACGTGAGGCACCACTCTATGTCCGCGACAAGAAGGAGAAACAGCAACCCGCTCAACCCGCTACCGCCAAAGTGCCGCGCTCCGCTTCTTCCACAAACGAAGACAGTCGCGCACTGCTGAAATTCGCCTATTTCCCAAAACCACGCGACTTCGAAACGGGCAACGGCATCAACGCTGCAATCGAAGAGTTGAGAAAACGTGCACTTCCGGAACGTTGGTACTACAATGAGAGCGACAAAGAGCGTTCCTACATCCTGCGCAACTACATATTCCGCACCTTCGATCGACTTCTGCACGAAGATGAACAAGAAACCGAGGCCGCCAAGGCCGAAAAGCGGGAACCTCTGCTCAAGATCATCGAAAGCGAGGAATATGCCATTTGGAATACCGGGCTGGTCGACAACCTCTACGACCCCATCTATGCCTTCTTCAAGCGCAACGACCGGCGCAACGCGAATATCACCCAAAAGTGGATATTCCTCTGCTTCAACACGGCCAACAGTCAAATGAACACCACAACTTCTCGCTTCCGTGAGCTACCTCGAAAGGCTTCTTACTTTCAAAATCCGCGAGAACTCCTTTATGACACCTCGGCAGGGGAGCCCATGCTGAACTGGGAGCATTTGATCGGCGACAACATCGAGCGTTTCCCTCTTGGTTTCGTCATGAAGGGTGCCAACAAGGACTTCGTCGCCGAAGAACATCCACACGCTTTGCCACCGGAGGAGCGAAAAGCCTATTTTCGCCGATTGGCCGAAGCCATCAATGCCGATGCTCGATGGAAACTTCAATTGACCAACGATTTCAAAGCGGCACTCCACATCACCCTGGCACGCGTAGATTGGAACTACAAAACGGCCATCCCGGTCTACTACCCCAGAGAACGGAAAATGCAGCTTCTTCTCCCCTTGGCCCTCGAAAACCCCGACGTGGTGGACGCAGCCTTACTGTGCAACCATCGTTTCGATGAAACACAAGGGGTGAACAACTACGAAGGACGCACCATTCTCACCCTTGCCATGGCCTATGACAATGCACGACTCATTGCACGGCCGGACAGCAACTGGCTAACTTTCAATGCTGTGCAGAAAAGCGCTGAAAGAGAGGAAGAGGATCTCCTCGCTCCCTAAGTTTTCCACTGCCCCCTCGCCCCAACCACCGTCCGCCCACCGCAAAACCGCCGCTGGCACGGTGGCATCACAAAAAATCCCCTCACCTTGGTGTCAAGGTGGGGGGATTTTTTCGTAGAATGCTCCCTTTTCCTCTCGCAAAAGGCGGAGAGCGAAGCAAAATACGGGATCAGAAAGTTAAAAACCAACATGAGAAATGCAGTTAATACCCACTTTTATGCATACCTATGCGAATAAGAGGAGAAAAATACCCACATTTTGGTATTGAGCAGGTGCTTAGCGCTTGATAACTTTGCAGTCGAAAATTAAAATCGGTAGCCGAAAGCTCAAAATCGGTTGTGGAAAACCGAAAACCGGCGTCGAAAAACCAAAAATATCTGTCGAGCACAGGCAAACCGCTTGCTGCATACTGAAACACCGCGATCGGAAACCGAACGAAGGCGCACACCGCCCCGAGCCCACACGAAAAAGGGCCGAGGCGAGCCGCTCTCAGTTTTCATCCCCCAAAGCACAGCTCCGAATGCGGCAGCCGGAAAGGCAAGGCCCGCAGCAAGCGGAGGCCGCCCCCAAAGCGCAGCACCGAACGCGGCAGCCGGAAATGCAAGGCCCGCAGCAAGCGGAGGCCGCCCCCAAAGCACAGCTCGAACGCGGCAGCCGGAAAGGCAAGGCCCGCAGCAAGCAGTAGTGCGACAACCCCAAACGAAAGCTCCCCCGAGAGGAGGAGACGTTTCGACGCAAGAAATGCCAACATCCCATATGAAGAAAACAACAAGATCCGCATCCTCCCGTCAGTGCCTGGCTCAATGGGCGCTCTTCGCGGCGCTGGGTGCGCCGGGGCTCGCGCAGGCTGCGCCGTCCTTCGGCACCGTGCGCCTGCCGGCTCCCGCAGCGCACGTTTCGGACAGCCCCCGCGCGGCGACACTCCGCAATGGTACCCTGTCGGCCGACCACCCTTCCGAAAACGCGGCCGACCAAGCGGCGCCCCTTTGCCCACCCGGCCCAGCCACAGCCCACAGCGGCGCACAAGTTCCCACGAGCACACCGGAAAACAGTCCCCGCGCGACCAGCATCGCCACCTCATCGCCGAACACCGCGCAACTTCCGCCCGCCGATGAGCCGTCGAAGGCACAGACCGTGCTGCATTTCACCGTCACGCGCCAGGAAACGCACGAAACCCTCATCGGCGCCGCCGTGCGCTGCCAGGGGGTGATCGCCGTCACCGACCACAACGGACAATGCACCATCCGTTTGAAAAACAATCCCGGCCGTGTGCACGTGGAAGTCACCTACATCGGTTGCCACAAACTCGTGCGCACGCTCCCCGTTCCCGCCGACGGCCGCATCGCCCTCTCCTTGAAAGATGCCAGTCAGGAGATGCAAAGCGCCGTGGTCACCACCCAGCGCAAACACACCTCCGTGTTGCAGCAATCGGCCGCCGTGAAAACAGCCGACATTGAGAAGGGCGGCGCCATGTCGCTGGCCAAACTCCTCGAAACCATCCCCGGCGTCAGCTCCATCAGCACAGGCGGTACGATCGCCAAGCCCGTCATTCAGGGCATGCACTCCAGTCGCATCCTCTTGATGAACAACGGTGTGCGCCTCGAAAGCCAGAGCTGGGGTGCCGACCACGCGCCCGAAGTGGACTACACCGGCTCGAGCATGGTCGAAGTGGTGAAGGGTGCGGAGTGCATCCGCTACGGTTTCGGCGCCATGGGCGGTGTGGTGCTCCTCAACGACGCGCCCCTGCCCTACGACAGCACGCGTTTCCACGTCAAAGGTTCGGCCAACGTGGGCTACGACACCAACGCGCGCGGCGTGTCGGGCAGCGGCACCCTCGAAGCGGGCTACAAACGCTGGGGCGCTCGCGTGCACGGCAACTACACCAAAGGGGGTGATTATCGCACAGCCGACTATATCCTGAACAACACGGGCTACAACAACATCGCCCTCTCGGCCATGCTGGGCTATCAGGATCGCAACATCACCGCCACGCTGCTTTCGAGCATCTACTACCAGCGCAGCGGCATCTACTACGGATCGAAAATCTCCGACCTCGACCAACTCATGAAGCGCTTCGAGGCCGGGCGTCCCGATCCCACCACCCTGCGCCCCTTCTCCTACGACATCCAGCCCCCCTTCCAGCAGTCGCAGCACTTCACCGTGAAGGGCGAACTCAAATGGCGCATCAATCCCGACCACCGGCTCGACTTCGTGGCCTCGTTCCAAGAGAACCTGCGCCAAGAATTCGAGAACCGCAAGAAACAACAGTGGAGTTGGATTCCGATGCAAGACCTGATTCTCAAGACCTTCAAGTTCGATGCCACGTGGAACGCCCAATGGCACCTCTGGAACATGACCACCGAGGCCGGACTGGCCAACACCTACCAGGAGAATTTCAACTATCCCGGCACGAAACAGCCGGCCTTTGTGCCCAACTTCGCCGCGCTTTCGATGGGCGGTTTCGCCCTGCACAAAGCCACCTTCGGGCGCTTGCAAGCCGCCCTCGGCCTGCGCTACGACTTCCGCGTGATGTCGGTCAACGGCTACACGAGTTTGAGCAACTACACCTACTACGACGACTTCAAACTCTACAGCAATTTCACCTCCTCGCTCGCTGCCCACTACCAAATCAGCGAACAGTGGGATGCTCGCGCCAACGTGGGCTGGTCGTGGCGGCCGCCCGACATCAACGAGCTCTACGCCATCGGGCTGCAAGAAGGCTCCTACTGGGTGGTGGGCAACCGCCATCTGGAGAGCGAACGCGGCTACAAGGCGGTGCTCGGCACGAAGTGGCGCAACTCCCGCTTCTCCGTCGAACCGAGTGCCTTCTATCAGCGCATCGACAGCTACATCTACGACCACATCGGCGCAGGTAAAGACCGTTTCCACAACCATCCGAGCGGCAAGTACCCCAAGTTCATCTACGACCAAGACGACGTGCGCCTCTACGGCGGCGACATCGAAGCCACCTACAAGCCCATCGAGCCGCTCACCCTCGTGGCAAAAGCCGAATGGATCTTCGGTCGCAACCTCACGCGCAGCGGCTGGTTGCCCTTCATGCCCTCCGATCGCTACGGCCTCTCGGCCACCTACAGTAAGACGCTGGGCCGCCGCAAGCAATATGTGGCCACGGCCTCGCTCTCGGGCATCTATGTGGCGAAGCAAACGCGCTTCGACCCGGACAAAGACCTCGTGCCCGATTCACCCCCGGCCTATTTTCTGCTCAACGGCACGCTCGACTTCGCCATTCATCTCCCGCATCGGCGCGAAGTGAAGTTCATGCTCGTGGGCGACAACGTGCTCAACGCTTTATACAAGGAGTACACCGACCGCTTCCGCTACTATGCCCACGAACGGGGCGCCAATTTCTCGCTGCGCACCCTCTTGCGGTTCTGATGCCTTCGGGCTGCAGCGGTACGTCTCGCTCCGCGGCGGTAAAAGCAGCGCGTTTCCGCAGCAAAACCTCGCGTTTTTGGCTGCGCACTGCGCACTTTTTCTCCACCGTGGCGCACTTTCGGCCGCAGTCGCGCCGCCACTCGGCGTGCAGCACGAAGCACCGCCTCACCGGCCGCAAGGCCCGCTCCTCCCCAACGATTCTCCACAATGAAACACCCCTATCTTTCCCTCCTCTGCACCGGTTGTCTGGCACTCGCCACGCTCTTGAGCTGTTCAGACAACCAAGTGGACGACTTCTTCAAGAAGGTCGTCAAAGCGCCTCCCTCGTCGATCGAACGTGACGTGAAAGGGCACGACCAGATCTACGCCGTGCACGCCATTCTGCGCATGGGTCATGCCGGCGGCACCATCGACGTCGGTCCCAACGGCGAAGAAGAACTGGCCGTCTATCGCACCTACCACACCGTGGCCGACAGCCTTTCGCTGCCCGTGATGCAAGAAATCGACATCGCCAAGGACGATGAAGGCCAAATGACCGTGACCACCGCCCGCAACCACTTCGATGTGGTGGCCTCAGACAGCCTCGTCTACGGGCTCGAACTGCGCTATTACGACCAAAACGGCCTGCTCATCAACCACCAGTTCTCGAGCTACCACTACAAAACCGACAAGAACGGCAACCACGTGCCCGACGAAATCAGCAGTGCGCTCCAAATGCACCAACACTTCTTCGGCATCGGCCACAGCAGTCTCGACCAGCATGCCACCGTGGCGGCGGGGAAGGCGCCTATTGTCGAGCAGGGTGTGCAACAAGCCTACCCGCGCACGCTCGAGGCCACGCCGCACTACATCGACCGCTACACCTTCCGCGAGCGCAACGGCCAACCGGTGCCCGCCACCAAGCTCTCTTCGAGCAACGTCTACGCAGCGCCGCACTTCACGCTGGGCGAAAATGCCGTGGCCTACGACCCCGATTTGGCCTGGCGCGCCATTGAGCTCACCGGTCGGCCCGAAGCGCTGCAACCCATCGCCACCCCGCACGGCGAAATGCAACTGTTTCAAACCATCGAGGGCACAAAGCTCAACCAACTGGCACCCGAGCTCTTCCAATACGAATATCGCGACACCGATCCCGTAGAGGAAGAAGTGGGCAAGCTCTTTGTCGAGAGCTACAACGACGACTATGTCGACCCCAACACCAATAGTCCGCGCCAACGCTACAGCCACACGGTGGCCCTCCTGCGGCAGGAGCGCAGTCTCGACCAGGGTTCGCCCCTCGACCGCCTGGGTTTCAAAGGCATCTTGCGCTTCCACCAGAAAAATGTGCAGTTTGCCTTGCAAGTGCGCATTTGCAACATCCTCAACCACGGCTTTCAGCAGGCCGGAGCCGGCAGCACGGCCGTGGAGAAGCCCGCCAAATACACCAACGTGGAGAACCTCTCGAAGGGCTACTTGTGGGAATTCAATGAGATTCAGCCCGGTTGGGACAACTTCGACATCGACTATCCGCTGCCCGTGCGCGTCATTGCCGACACGCGCGACGGGGAAGCGCAGTGCGTGGCCGACATTCGCCGCTTCTATCCCCAAGCCGGCGCCGCCAACCTCTGGCGCATGCTCTCGCAGCCCGAAAGTTATTTCTCCGCATCACGATTCAGACAAAGCACCGTACTATTCTAATGAAAAAGAACCTCCTCTTTTCCGCCTGCCTCTTGGCCGTCGGAAGCCTCTTCACCTCGTGCGACGACTTTGTTTTCGGCAATGTCCACGTCAACTACGAGGACAACCCGCTCGAGAGTAAGCCCATCGCCCACTCGGGCGCCGACCACTATGTGGACAGTCTGAGCAAGATCAAGACCTCTGCCCCCATGGTCAACCCCGACCCTCACGGGGCTTTCAACAATTGGGCCACGTGTTTGGCCATGTTCAAGGAGGGCCACTCGCACGGCGACGGCAAGATGCACGGCAATTTCGTCTATCGCAACGCGCCTTGGAAGCAAGAAGAGTTTGCCATCATCCGCAACAACACCGGCGCCTGGCCGGAAGTCGAAATCCAACGCGCCTCGACCGTGACGCATCTCGAGGCCGCCGACGGCAAACAGGGCCCGGACTACATCCGCATCATCGGCGGACGCTTGAAGCGCTGGGGCTTGTGCCTCTACTTCTTCGACAAGGAGGGGCGACTCATGAACGACGAGATTTTGAAACACTCCGACGAGTATCAGATATTCTTCACGGTGAGCGATCTTGACGACAAGGGACGGCCCTACACTGTGCTCGACACGCGCGGCACGTGGCACAATCCGGCCGACAGCTACACGAGTCAGCAAGAAGGCACCATTGATCCCACGCCGGTGCCCTCGCCCACCTTCGCGGCGGCCACGACTTGGAAACAACGGGCCGACCTCACGCCGAAAGTGTTCGAATATACCTATCGCGACACGTGGACACACGGGGTGATGGGCGACGGGGCACGCGAACTTTTCAACCAACGACTGCTCCCGCCGCTCGACAAATCGGCCGTGGACTACGCCGTGGCGCCCTACGACCAAGACCGTGTGGGGCTGAAAGGGCACTTCAATTTCGACATCGAGGCCGACGAAACCGACAAGGGCCACGAACTTTGGCCGCTGCTCATCAGGCGCCGCCCCGATTACGTCACGGGAGCGCCCGGTCGCTACACGCGTCCCACCTATCTCCTGCCGAAGTTCTACCTCTCGGTGCGCGTGATGAAATGCCCCAAGGGCAAGAAGGCGCTCATTCCCCGCGAGGAATACCTGCAACGCCACTCCACCTATCGCTTCGTCAGCGACCGCATCTGCGCCGAGGCCTGGAATCCCGACGAAGCCAAGGACTACGGGCAAGACTCGGAGTGGAAGGAGGTGCTGCGCTTCAACATTCCGCTCAAAATCTACTGCAGTAGCTTCGACACCGACCCCACAGAGGTCGATCCCAACGACCCGCTCTACTTCTTCATGGGGCGCGAAATCGGACTCACCCCCGAGGAGGCGCTCGAAGCGGCCCAGAACGTGCAGACGCACGGCATCGGCGGCGGTTCGGGCTACGGCAACTGGTTTCTCTGACCCCGCCGCTTTCTCGCGCCCCGCGCCTGCTGCCGGTCACTCGGCCGCGGTGAACGGCCCGCCCGCTCGGTTTCTGCTCTGCCGCGCACGGCGGCTCGGCGGCTTCCCTGCGGTGGAGGCCGAGGCGCCGCATCACAACAACAAGGGCGATGAACTTCGTCGAAGCGCCGCCCCTTTTTCCTTCATCTGACTTATATTTATCGCAATGAACAAGATTTTTTCCTTCCTCATCGCCGCCGTCGCGCTGACCCTCGGCAGCTGTGCCCGCGAAACGGGCGTGACCAACGTCACAACCTCAGAGTCGAAGATCGACCACCTCATTATTAAGGAGGTGTTCTATGCCGGCCACGCCATCAAGCGCGACCTTTCGGCCTACAAGATGCCCAGTACCTACACGCGTAACTACGACGACCAGTATATTACGATCTACAATCCCACGCAAAAGACGCTCTATCTCGACAGCCTCGCGCTGGTGACGAACCAAGTCGACCCGCGCGTCATCTTGGAATTCGCCCCCGGCGACAACTTCATCGGCCAATATTATGGTGGCAACAGCGTGATGTATTTCCCGGGCAGCGGAACGGACCATCCGGTCAAGCCGGGACAGACCATCGTGGTGGCCAAGCGTGCCATCGACCACGCGCAGGCTTTTGTCAAGAGCATCGAAGCCGAGGGCGAAACGGTCAAGGGCTACGAGGGCTACGACCAATTGCTCGACCTGAGCAAGGCCGATTTCGAATGGGATGCCGCGAACGATGCGGACAACAATGCCGCGGTGCCCGATCTTCTGCCCATCAGTTCGGATCGTGCTTTCAGCTCCATTGCCGAAGCCGTGGGGCTTGCACTGGTTCGCCTGCCGTGGTCGCCCGCGGCCTTCAAGGAGGGTGCCAAGCGTGCGGAAGCCGGCGGCCCGAAAGCCAAGGGCAACACGGTGGTGCACTACGTGAATGTGACGAATACGCACTTCGGTGACTTCCTGGTGGTGGAGATTCCCTTCGACAAGGTGATCGATTGCCTGACCATCTGCCCGCGCAAGCGTTTCCAGATGCGGCCTTCGAAGCTCGACAAGGGCTTCCTCGGCGTTTCGGAGGACGATTTCTCGACTTTCAAGATCACAAGCAACGAAATTCTCAAGGTGATGGGGCTCTCGCTCCAACGCAAATTCGACGGTAAAGGCTTCGTGGACACCGACAACACGACGACCGACTTCGAAGTAAAGCCGGCTTCGCTCTCGCGCAAGGCCGCTGCGCCCGAAAAGCCCGCTGCGAAGCCCGCGCAATAAGGCGAGTCCGGCTCTAATCCATCGCATTTTGTCAAGCGCCGAGGGAGTTGCTCACTCCCTCGGCGCTTTCGTTTGTCTGCAGGGCCCGCCCGTTGGGAAAACACGGCAGCTTCTCAGCTTCGGAGCGCCTGCGGTGTCTCGTCTTCGGCCAACTTCGCTCACGACTTCACCCGATCTGCACGGCGGGAGCGGCCTTCTGCTCGCCGTCTTCCCACTCCACTGCACAAAAAGAGGGCGCTCCACATCGCTGTGGAGCGCCCTCGCGCGTTATCATTGTGTGACCGGGTCGCGAAGCGGGCTTAAGCCTCAACCTTCGACCAGTCTTGTTGGCTCATGCGCACGTAGCTTTGGTAGCGGCGCTTGGCGTTCTCTTCGCAGGCCTGGAAGAGTTCGGCAGCCTGTGCGGGGAACTGCTTTTTGAGTGCCTGGAAGCGCACTTCGCCCGTGAGGAAGTCTTGGAAATCCTCCCACTTCGGCGCCTTGCTGTCGAGCAAGAAGGGGTTTTTGCCCTGTTCTTCGAGCTCGGGGTTGTAGCGCCAGAGGTGCCAGTAGCCACATTTCACGGCCAGTTCCTCTTCGTGCTGCGATTTGCCCATGCCGGCTTTCAGTCCGTGGGCGATACAGGGCGAATAGGCCACGATGAGCGAAGGTCCGGGGTAGGCTTCTGCCTCGCGGATGGCCTTGAGGGTCTGGTTGTGGTCGGCGCCCATGGCGATTTGCGCCACGTAAACGTAACCATAAGTGGTGGCGATGAGGCCGAGGTCCTTCTTTCGGATGCGCTTACCGCTGGCGGCAAACTTGGCCACGGCGCCCGTAGGCGTAGCCTTGGAGGACTGACCGCCGGTGTTGGAATAAACTTCGGTGTCGAGGACGAGAATGTTCACATCTTCGCCGCTGGCGATCACGTGGTCCAGTCCGCCGTAGCCAATGTCGTAGGCAGCGCCGTCACCACCGATGATCCACTGCGAACGCTTGGTGAGATAGTGGCTGAGTTCGTCGAGTTGTGCACAAACCGGGCAACCTTCTGCCTTTCCGGCCTGGATGAGGGGTTTGAGACGGGCGGCGGCCGCCTTGCTCTCGGCCGCTTTGTCCTTGCCGTCGAGCCATTGCTGTGCGGCCTCCTTGAATTCTGCGCTCACATGCTCATCGTCGAGGCAACGCGTGAGGATTTCGGTGATGCGGGTGCGCATTTTCTTGTTGGCCAAGGCCATACCGAGTCCGTATTCGCAGAAGTCTTCGAAAAGCGAGTTGGCCCATGCCGGTCCGTGCCCTTCTTCGTTGGTAGTGTAGGGGGTGGAGGGGATGGAAGCGGAGTAGATGGAGGAGCAGCCGGTGGCGTTGGCCACCATCTCGCGGTCGCCGAAGAGCTGGCTGACGAGTTTCACATAGGGTGTCTCGCCGCAGCCGGCACATGCGCCCGAGAATTCGAAGAGCGTGGGGGCAAACTGCGAGTTCTTGGGGTTGGCGTTGATGTCGAGCAGGTGATGCTTGCTCTTGACGTTGTTAATGAGGTAATCCCAGTGAGCCGCTTCGTCGCGTTCCTTTTCGAGGGTGGACATGGCGAGGGCTTTTCCGGTTTTGGGCTTGCCGGGGCACACGTCAACGCAGTTGGCGCAACCGGTGCAGTCGAGTACGCTCACCTGGATGCGGAAGTTCATGCCCTTCATGGCGGCGGGCGCCTTCATTTCGATGGCAGGCGCATCGAAACCGGCCTTTTCGTCGGCGTCGAGCACGAAGGGACGGATGCAACCGTGGGGGCAAACGTAGGCGCACTTGTTACACTGGATGCAGTTCTCCAGATCCCAAGTGGGCACGAACGTGGCGACGCCGCGCTTCTCGTAGGCCGCGGTGCCTTGGTGCCAGGTGCCGTCTTCGAGTCCCTTGAAAGCGCTGACGGGGAGGTCGTTTCCGACCTGTGCATTGATGACGCGCACGAGATCTTTGACGAAAGCGGGTGCTCCGTCGTCGACAGCCTTGTCATCTTCGAGCGAAGCCCATGCGGGATCGACGGTGAACTGGTGATACTCGCCTCCGCGATCGACGGCAGCGTAGTTTTTCTCCACCACGTCCTGACCTTTCTTGCCGTAGGTCTTTTCGATGAAGTGCTTCATCTCCTCCACGGCCTTGTCAACGGGGATCACGCCGGTGATACGGAAGAAGGCGCTCTGCAAAATGGTGTTGGTGCGGTTGCCCAATCCGATTTCGGCAGCGATTTTCGTGGCGTTGATCACATAGACCGTGATGTTTTTCTGTGCCAAGATGCGCTTGATCTTGTTGGGCATGTTGCGGGTGAGCGCCTCATCGTCCCAAACGGTGTTGAGCAGGAAGGTGCCTCCGGGCTGAATGCCGCGCAGCACGTCGTACATGTGCATGTAGCTCTGCACGTGGCAAGCCACGAAGTTGGGGGTGTTCACCAGATAGGTGGAACGAATGGGGTGATCGCCGAAACGCAAGTGCGAGCAAGTGAAGCCGCCCGACTTCTTCGAGTCGTAAGAGAAGTAAGCTTGGCAATACTTGTCGGTGGTTTCGCCGATGATCTTGATGGAGTTCTTGTTGGCCCCCACCGTACCGTCGGCTCCGAGTCCGTAGAACTTGGCCTGGAACATGCCCTCTCCGCCGAGGCTGATTTCCTCTTTCGGGGGGAGCGACGTGAAGGTCACGTCGTCGACAATGCCGATGGTGAAGTGGTCCTTGGGTTCGTTGAGCGCAAGGTTCTCATAGACCGACATGATTTGCGCCGGAGTGGTGTCGTTGGATCCGAGTCCGTAGCGTCCTCCCACGATGAGGGGGGCATTTTCACGGCCGTAGTAGGCATCCTTGACGTCGAGATAGAGGGGTTCTCCGCTGGCACCGGGTTCTTTGGTGCGGTCGAGCACGGCAATGCGCGTGGCCGTGGCGGGCACAGCGGCGAGGAGGTGCTTGACCGAGAAGGGGCGATAGAGGTGAACGCAGACCATGCCGACCTTTTCTCCCTTTTCGCGGAGGTAGTCGATGGCTTCGCGTGCAGCTTCTGAGGCCGACCCCATGAGAATGATCACGCGGTCGGCTTCGGGATCGCCGTAGTAGTTGAACAGGCCGTATTCGCGACCGGTGATGCGGCTGATTTCCTTCATGTACTCCTCCACCGCTTCGGGCACTGCCTCATAGAAGGGGTTGGATGCCTCGCGGTGTGCGAAGAAGGTTTCGGGGTTTTCGGCCGTGCCTCGTGCCACGGGATGCTCGGGCGTGAGGGCACGTTCGCGGAATTCGCTCAGTGCTTTGCGGTCCACCAGCGGGCTGAGGTCTTCGGTGTCGAGGCATTCGATCTTCTGGATCTCGTGCGAGGTGCGGAAACCGTCGAAGAAGTTGATGAACGGCACGCGGGTCTTGATGGAAGCCAAGTGGGCCACACCGGCCAGGTCCATCACTTCCTGCACCGAACCTTCGGCCAGCATGGCGAAGCCGGTTTGGCGTGCCGACATGACGTCTTGGTGGTCGCCGAAGATGCTCAGGGCGTGGCTGGCGATGGCGCGAGCCGAAACGTGGAACACGCAGGGGAGGAGTTCGCCGGCGATCTTGTACATGTTGGGAATCATGAGCAAGAGGCCCTGCGATGCGGTGAAAGTGGTGGTCAGTGCGCCGGCTTGGAGCGAACCGTGCACAGCGCCTGCTGCGCCCCCTTCGCTTTGCATTTCCTGCACGAGGACAGTTTCGCCGAACATGTTTTTGCGGCCTTGCGCCGACCAGTCGTCGACGTATTCTGCCATCGTAGACGAGGGCGTGATGGGGTAAATGGCGGCCACTTCGCTGAACATGTAGGCGATGTGGGCAGCAGCCTGGTTGCCATCACAAGTAATGAATTTCTTAGCCATACTTCTATGGTGTTATGATTGTTATGTTATGATGTCCTTGTGGGCGGAACGTTCCGCCTGAGCCGGCGTGCCATGCCGGAAGCCGCTGCTGCCCGTTGTGCACACGGGGGTGGAGCGTGGTCGGTCACCATGAATGGAGATGAACGAGCGGTCCTCTCGGACCCTGCAACGGAGCCCAGCGTCTGTGAGCGCGGGCGTCCGTAGGGCAAAGGTAATATTTCTTTTCTGACAGACCAAGTGTGCATTTCCGAAACTTCGCACCCGATAGGCTTTTGTGGTGCGAAAATAACGCTTTTTGCACCTCGGCGCGTTTTCTCGTCCCGCTTTTCGGCACCCTCCGCCCTCCGCTGCCAAAACATTCCCTGCGCCCGGGGCAAAACCCCGCGCTTTGGCACAAAAGCGCCCCGTATTCAACAAAAATAGCCCTCTTTTTCACATCCCCTCGGCGCCCTGCGAAATCATTATTCTACGCGCGCGATCCTATATAATAGCCATTTCTTCGACCGGCGAGCCATATTTTTTAGTCAATTCCTTTGCATTCTCCATATTCTTTGTATTTTTGCCCAAAAGCATGAGCCTCACCACCCCGCAAACGGTCGAAAGTCGTGCTTCCGCACCGGTAATCGGCAGAAAGCAAAGCCCTAGCACCACTTCCCATCCGCGCAAAAGACGAGACGAAGGCCTTAATCGCCTTACGCCACACATTGCTTCTCAAATTCAATCCCTATGCGAAGACTCTTTTCGCACATTCCCACTATAGCAACGTTTGGTGCATGTTCCGCTGCGGAATCCAAAGACGAAGACATCCACTACACACGACAACTGAAAGGAACTGTTTCCTTTCAACGTCGCCATTCCGAAGCCCTCGACATTGCCGTTGACTGTCTCCCCGGTTCTGCAGAATTCGTTGATGCCTCTACGCGATAAAATTCTACTGAGAAAAAGACCACTGATCGAGACGGTAAACGACGAATTGAAGAACATCGTTCAAATTGAACACACGCGTCACAGAAGCATCGGAGGGTTGGCAGCGAATCCCATGGCAGCCATAGCCGCATATAGTTTCTTGCCAAAAAAACCATCGCTTAATATCAAAATCATCGAAAGAGAAAGAAGAATGACTTAGACCGACCTAAGTCCAAACAGAGTAAAAAGCATCAAATTCAACAAAATCAGATAGAATTATGAGACATCTACTCGCCCTATGTATAGCCATTCTCTGTATGAGTATGGCGAGTGTGCCGGACACACAAAAACCTCGTCGTGAAGAAGCTATCGCGCTTATCCAAAGCACAAAGGGTATCAATGTTTGTGGTAAACAAAGTAGTGTTACTGACCCCTATAAGCTCAAGAAAGAACTTGAAGCGGATGTCGTGTTTTCATCGAGAATAGCTCAATTCATGTAGAATACCCTCAATAAGACGTTTATGAAAAAGTTACTTATTCTCCTTTTTCTCTCTTGGACGTTGCACGCTGTATATGCTCAAACAGAAGGCCTCGTTCCTATTAAACACGTGTCCTCCATCTATGAAGAGCAGATCTCATATCCATCGGGAAGAGAGGATCGTTGCTATCTTATCTTTTGGAAAGATTCGCTAGGCGTGCATGGATGTTTAAATGCCACAACAGATGAGTTTTATGTAGCTAGAGAAGGATTCCTTCCTGGTTATGAGATTCGTCCTTTGCAAAACATCATTGTAAAACAGGATTCTTTGTCTTTTACAGTCGAAGCAGGGGTAGAATTTGACAACCCAGTTCCATTATATTGCAAGGAGGAGGCAACAGCGCAGCGCATGGGCATCCCCCTTTGGATACAAAAAGGTGCAAAACCCGATGTGATTACTCATAAATACAAAGGGAAGATTGAAGCCAATCGTTTGGTAATAGATGATGGGGAACCTTTTACCATTCCTAGGAAACGTGTTTTCATTCGCTGTAACTAATCTCATGTACCCCATCATTTCCGTGTGAGGTGATGGGGTACTTTTAAGGTGTATTATAATGTCGAAAAATTGTATGGACACTGTGTCGAAGGACAAGCTCCCGCAGTTGTAATCCGCCCCAACGCTGATGGCTCAGCAGATTATTATGACCCACAAACTGGCTGCAGCGGCACTCTCCCTAAAGGAACCTACTCAGATTGGAAATACCCAAAATCCATTTGCCATGAATACATTAAAAACTATATTCACGTGTTTCTTTACTCTCTGTTTTATGATGGTAGCCAATAGCTATGCTCAAAAAACAGATAGCATCAATACAGAAGCCGGCAAAAGCGTGCTCCATAGAAATGCGATCTACATACCACCGGCTTTGGAGCAGTATGCCGACACAGCTCTTCTCCATCAGAGATTTAACGTAGAAAACAAAGGCAATTACCTCTATACCCCCTTTACAGAGGACAACGAACCCACTATCCCCTTTAATTATGGGTTTCTACATCCACTGGGCGAAAGATTCTACAATTGCTTTATGGGAAAGGTTGATCGCATTCTCCGACCCAAAGCAGACAAAGGTTTCATCATCCTCACAAGCTATCTCGTTGTTCTTGGTGATTCCTATGCCTTTGACACAAGCAACAAAGACACGTCTAAGTTGGCTGATCTCAAATACCTTGATTTCAGACACATCAAAAGAGATTTTTCTTATGGACATCCCTATCAAGGGTTCACTCACAACGATCGTATAGAACTCAGCAATTTCGTACAATCGTATGGCAGGCAAGCCGCATTAGAGACCGCCAATGCTTGGGTAATGGCCAGCTATCCTTTCAGTTTACAATCTACGAAATTTGAAAATCGATATACACGAGGAAGAAAACTCATCCTCACAGATGGGCATTCAACTCTTTACTTGTATTTTCTGATGATTGACTCAGTCGCACCCAACTTCGATACTGAGGTTCTTCCCTACATTAAAGGGGTATTTCGCTTCAACAGGTTTCGGTAAAGACAAAGACCACGACTTACGCCACGCTATTGTTTCATATCTATTTACCCATTCAAAATCTAAGCGCTACTCTGTCTTTCGTGCTTGCATAGCAAAATACAAATAAAAACCTGAGTTCGGCCTAAACATTTCCTCTAATAACAATTCCACCGACTAAACAACTCAATCGGTGAAACTACGTGGAAAGAGAATCGCAACTTTACAATTGAAGACCAAATAGTTACTATTCCACACGAACTCCATTTACACGACAAAGACAACAGAAATGTTTTATTAGGTCGACGGATTCTGTAAGCAGATACGCGAAAGTTTTCTCAACAAACGCTTTGCAATCTCCATATTATTTGTACTTTTGCCCAAAAGCATGAGCCTTCATCGCCCCACAAACGATCGAAAGTCGTGCTTCCGCAAAGCCTATAGCCCAAGTGCAACAAAATCCCCCTCAACAATACCTCAACATCTAAATACAATCACACAATGACACACCTCACTCCCCGCCCACTGCCCCGCCTGCTCGGCGTGCTGTTCGTTTTCCTCTTCGCCCTCCTGCCCCTCGCTGCACAGCAGGGTAAGGACTTCGAGGACTACAACGTGAAACGCGGCTTCGAAATGCTGCAAAACGACGAAGACCAAGGCGAAGCCCTGAAGCAATTCCAAACGGCGCTCGAAAAGAACCCGCGCAACGGCTACGCTCATTTCTTCATTGGGCTCATCCACCTCGACAACGACGAAAACGGCAACGCCCTCTCCGCCATCGACCAGGCACTCAAGTATCTGCCCAAGAAAGACAAGGAGACGCTTGCCCTCGCCCACTCCAAACGCGCACTCGTCCACCTGGCGCTCGCCGACACCACGGCCGCTCTCACCGACATCGGCACGGCCATTCGCCTCGCGCCCGACGATCGTGACTACATCCAACAGCGCGGCGACCTCTACTACGAGATGGAGCGCTACGATCTCTCCGACCGCGACTACGAGCAGATGCAAAAACTCGACAAAGGCAACACCTATTCCTATATGGGCATGGGGCGCAACGCAGTGGCGCGCAAAGACTACGACCGCGCCATCGCACTCTTCGACCACGTGGTGCAACTCGCTCCCGAATATGGGCAGGGCTATTCCTTCCGAGCCGAGGCCTACTTGCTGCGCCACGAATATCCGCGCGCCGTGGAGGACTGCACCACAGCCCTCTCGCTCATGGACGACGACATTGACCACAAGGCCTTCCAAGTCTTCGGCATACTCTGCGACTCTGCCGCCGCCCCGCTGCGGGCACGCCTCAAAGTGCTCCGCAACAAAGAGCCCAACCTGCCCAAATGGCCCCTGCTGCTCGCCGCCGTAGAGCGGGTGCAAAAGAACTATGGCCGCGCGGTGAACTACCGCCTCGAAGCTTATGCCCTGGAACCGGCCAACAGCACAACTTATAATATAGCCGCCGATCTGGCTTCGCTCAACCTGCACGAGGCCGCCCTGAGCTGGAATGCGCGCGCCGAGGCGGGCGATTCGACCGACATCGATATTCCGCTGCAAAGAGCGCAACAGCTCATCGAACTCCGCCGCTACGACGAAGCCAAGGCGGCACTGGATCGCGCACAGGCCCTCGATGCCGAAAACCTCCGCCTCTATCTGTTGCGCTCCTCGGTACATCGCCTGCAAAAGCACTACGACGCCGCCGTGGAAGCCATGGACATGGCCCTCTCGCTCAACGAAGAAGAGGCCTTCCTCCACGACCTGCGCGGGCGCTTGCTCCTGAAAATGGGGCAGAAAGAGCGTGCCGCCAAGGATTTCCACCGCGAGTTGGAACTCGAAAAAACGCCCGACGATTACTTCGTCTCGCCCTTTGCCCTCTATTTCCTCGGGCAGCCCAAAGCCGCCGCCGCGCGCATGGACTCCATCATGGCCAAGGGCGACGACGAACAAGCCTACAATGCGGCCTGTATCTACGCACTTTGCGGCAACAAGCAGCAGGCACTCACCTATCTGGAGCGCGCGTTGAAGAGCCGAAAGTACACCGATTTCGACCACATCGACACGGATACTGACCTCGACGGCCTGCGCAACGATGCCGACTTCAAGGCTTTGGTCAAGCAATATCGCGATGCGTGGGAAGCGCACCTCGCGGCCGAACGCAAACTCCTCGACCCGCGCGCCACTGAAGGCGCAAAGAGCGAATCGGCCGCCGACACTTCGGCTAAGCCCGCCGCACAAAAAACGGACAAAAAGGCGACGGCAGCCGCTCCTCACGGTGTTTCGGAAATCGCCTTTACCCATTCGGGCGGCGTCACGCAAGTGCCTTGCACCATCAACGGGCTTCCGCTCCACTTTGTCTTCGACACCGGCGCGTCGGAAGTGACGCTTTCGTCGGTCGAAGCGCAGTTCATGTTCAAAAACGGCTATCTCAAACCCTCCGACGTGATCGGTCGCCGAGCTTACCTCACGGCTTCGGGCGATGTGGTGGAGGGCACGAGTGTGCGCCTGCACTCCGTGACCTTCGGCGGGCTGACACTCAACAACGTGCGCGCCTCCATCACCCACAGTCAGGCCGCTCCGCTCCTCCTCGGCCAGTCCGTGCTCAGCCGACTGGGCAAAGTGGAAATCGACAACCAGGCCAACGTGATTCGCATCACCAAGAAGTGAAGGGACTGCGACTTCCCGAATACGACCGATTGCAAGACCTCGACACCAACCGCAGTCAATGAAAGCTATTCTCAAGTTTTTTCAGCGACGATGTCCTACGCTATCTCTTCAGGCATGAGATAATGGGGATACCGGGCTGGATTCCGGTTACAATTGGCATCGTCTTGTGGATTCTCTATAAGTGGTTACAAGATCCGGAAGACAAAAAAGATATCGACAAGGAGGAGCATTGATTGGGCACAAGCCATTTTCCTCGACAATGCTCCCGTCCAAGCGCTGAATCAAGGAAAAAGGGAGACACAAGTCCCGCAAGATGAGATTTTTCTCCTCAAAAACTTGCACAGTCCCCGCGAATTGCTTACATTTGCAGCGTTCAAACAGACGTGAGGGGCTCAAACGAAGCTCCTCACTTCTTTTAATTAGTCGTGCCTCCGCCCTTCGCCGTAGAAGTCGGGGCACCTCTCACTCATTTCACCCCCCCACTGACACATGATCAGTAAAGAAGCCGTAGAACAACTCATCGCCGACTGGCTTGTCGGCAAAGACTATTTCCTGACCGACCTGGTCATCACGCCCGACGACCGCATCATCGTGGAAATCGACCACGCCGAAGGAGTGTGGATCGACGACTGCGTGGCGCTCTCCCGCCACATCGAAGAAGGATTGGACCGCGACGAGACCGATTTCGAGCTCGAAGTGGGCAGCGCCGGACTGGGACAGCCCTTCAAAGTGCTGCGCCAATATGAGATCCACCTCGGCGACGACGTGGAAGTGCTCACCGCCGAAGGCAAAAAGCTCATCGGCCGACTCACCGCCGTCGACAACAGCCAAATCACCCTCACGCAGACCGTGAAAGTGAAGGCACCGGGCGAAAAACGCCCCCACTTGCAGGACGTGGAAACCGTTCTCCCCTTCGACAACGTGAAGTGGACCAAACTTTACATCGACTTTAAATAACTCCCTTGCCGACTGCGCACCGCCGCCGCACCCGCCGCCGGGCTCACCCGCCCAACGCGCAGTGCGTCGGCGCACCCGTTGTCACCCACGGCGCCCGTTTCGGCGCCGAGGGTCTCCCTCCCTCGCCGGAGACGTCCCACTTCGGGCACTGCCCCGCGGCACCCGCCGCCACCGGCCCCGCACAGTCGGCCTATACCTCACGCGCATCTATCACAGCGACCCCACCATGGCCAAAAAACAAACCGAAACCCCCAGTTTGTTGGAGACCTTCAGAGACTTCAACCAAACCAAAAATATCGATGACACCACTTTGCTCGGCGTGCTCGAAGAAAGCTTCCGCAGCGTCATCGCCAAAATCTTCGGCACGGACGAAAATTTCACCGTCGTGGTGAATCCCGACAAAGGTGACTTCGAAATCACCCGCAGCCGCGAAATCGTGGCCGACGATGAGGTGGAAGATCCCAACAAACAGATCGCGCTGAGCGAAGCTCGCCGCATCGAACCCGACTTCGAAGTGGGGGAAGACTGCAGCGAACACATCGAATTTGAGGATTTCGGCCGCCGCGCCATCCTCACCCTCCGACAAACGCTGGCCAGCAAGATACTTGAGCTCGAACACGACTCCATATATAATAAGTATAAGGATCGCGAGGGCGATCTCATCACGGCCGAAGTCTACCAAACGTGGAAAAACGAAACGTTGCTGGTGGACGAGGAGAAAAATGACCTCTTGCTGCCCAAGACGCAACAGATTCCCCGCGACTTCTACCACAAGGGCGACCAAATCAGCGCCGTGATCGATCGCGTCGACAACACAAACGGCAACCCGAAAATCTATCTTTCGCGCACCAGCCCCCTCTTCCTTCGTCGACTCCTCGAACGCGAAATCCCCGAAATCGCCGACGGCATCATTCAACTCCGTGCCGTGGCCCGCATCCCGGGCGAACGCGCCAAAATCGCCGTCGAAAGCTTCGACCCCAACATTGATCCCGTCGGATCGTGCGTGGGCGTGGGCGGAAGTCGCATCAATGGCATCGTGCGCGAGCTGCGCAACGAGAACATCGACGTGATCCCCTACTCGTCCAACACGATGCTCTTCATCCAACGTGCCCTCAATCCGGCACACATCAACAACATCGAGATCAACGAAGAGCTCAAAAAAGCCGACGTCTTCCTCAATCCCGACCAAGTGAGCCTGGCCATCGGTAAAGGCGGCCAGAACATCAAGCTCGCCTCGATGCTCACCGGCTACACCATCGACGTATTCCGCGAAGTGGAGGGCGAACAACCCATCGACGACATCTATCTCGACGAATTTGCCGACGAAGTCGACCAATGGGTGCTCGACGCCGTGAAGAACATGGGCTTGCGCACCGCAAGAGAAGTGCTCAATGCGCCCAGAGACATGATCGCAGAAAAGGCCGACCTCGAAGACGACACCGTAGACCACCTCCTCTCCGTGCTCCGCGCAGAGTTTGACGACAGCGAAAGCTAACCTCTCGGGCTTCGGCCCCACAGCGTTTCCCTTTCGTCACATCGGCCGGCACGCGGCCACCAACCCACACACAATGAGATTAAGCAAAGCCACCAAAGAATTTAACATCGCAACCCAAAGAGCCGTAGACACGCTCAAAGAGCACGGTCACGTCGTCGAAGCCAGCCCCAATGCCAAAATCGACGACGCACAATACGAGATCCTCAAAAAGGTGTTTGCCAGCGACAAAGCCCAAAAGGACGAGGCCGAAAAGCTCTTCCCCAGCCGACGCGAGGAGAAACGCAATGAAAAGGGCGACAAAGCCGAGGCCGACAACCAACCGACGGCGGAGACGGCCGAGACAGAGGCACCCGCGGCCGAACAGCCCCAGCCCCAGCCCGCTGCCGACGACGCTGCACCGGCCGACGCAACCCATGCGCCCGAAAACGAGGAGGACAACAAGCCCCGGCTCAAAGTAGTTGGCCACATCGACCTCGAAGCCACCGGCACCGGCCGCAAACGCACCTCGCGCAAGAGTAGCGCTACCGCCAAGAGCGAAAAATCGGCCGCTGAAGAAGCCCCCGCTACGGCACCCACCACGGAAAAAGCGGCTGCCCAAGCCGAAGCGCCCCAAGCGCCGGCCGAAACACCGGCACCCGCTGCCGAAACGGCCACAACCCCTGCAGCAGAATCCACAACCGCCTCGGCAGCACCCGCTGCCACAGCCGGCGAGCAGGTAGAAAAGCCCGCCGAAGCACCGAGTGAGACCGCCGAAGCCCCCGCAAGCGAAGGCAACGCCGAGGACACGCCCGCCGTGGGCGGCGCACCCCGCCTGACAGGCCCCAAGGTGCTCGGCAAAATCGACCTCGACGCCATCAACGCCAACACGCGTCCCAAGAAAAAGAGCAAGGAAGAGCTCCGCAAAGAGCGCAACGAAAAGCGCAACCCCGCCGGCAAAAAGCGTGCGCGCATCGGTAATGAGCGCGTAGACGTGAGTGCCGAAGCCAAAAAGAACAACGCAGGCGGCGGCAACGGCGCAGGCGGCAACCAAAACCGCAACAACCAGAATCGCAACGACCGCAACGCCGCCAAGGGCCAAGGCAAGAAGGGCAAGAAAGGCAACGCCCCCGCACAGCCCGTCAGCGACGAAGACGTAGCAAAGCAGGTGAAAGAAACGCTGGCTCGCCTGCAAGCCAAAGGCGCCGGCAAGGGCAAAGGCGCGAAGTACCGCAAGGAGAAGCGCGAAGCCGCCCGCGAACGCCACGAAGAAGACCTCATGCGTCGCGATGCCGAGAGCCGCGTGCTCAAACTCACCGAGTTTGTGACCGCCAACGAGCTCGCCACGATGATGGACGTGCCCGTCACGCAAGTCATCGGCACCTGCATGAGCATCGGCATCATGGTTTCCATCAACCAGCGCCTCGATCAGGAGACCATTGAGATGGTGGCCGACGAATTTGGCTTCAGCACCGAGTTTGTCAGCGCCGAAGTGCAAGAAGCCATCGTCGAAGAAGTGGACAGCGACGAGGATCTCGTACCCCGCGCCCCCATTGTCACCGTCATGGGCCACGTCGACCACGGTAAAACGTCCTTGCTCGACCACATTCGCAACGCCAACGTCATCGCCGGCGAGGCCGGCGGCATCACCCAGCACATCGGTGCCTACAATGTCCGCCTGAAAAACGGTCGCGAAATCACTTTCCTCGACACCCCCGGCCACGAAGCCTTCACCGCCATGCGTGCCCGCGGTGCCCAAGTGACGGATATCGCCATTATCATCATTGCAGCCGACGATAACGTAATGCCGCAAACCAAAGAGGCCATCAATCACGCTGTGGCCGCCGGTGTGCCCATCGTCTTCGCCATCAACAAGATCGATAAGCCCGGTGCCAACCCCGACGCCATCAAGAGCACACTGGCTTCGATGAACTTCCTCGTCGAAGAATGGGGAGGTAAGTACCAATCGCAAGACATCTCGGCCAAGAAAGGCGAGGGCGTGTTCGAACTCCTCGAGAAAGTGCTCCTCGAAGCCGACATGCTCGACCTCAAAGCCAACCCCAAGCGCCGCGCTGTGGGCACCGTCATCGAAAGCTCGCTCGACAAGGGCCGCGGCTACGTTTCCACGGTGCTCGTCTCCAACGGTACGCTGCGCCAAGGCGACGTCATCGTAGCCGGCACCCACGCCGGTCGCGTCAAAGCCCTCTTCAACGAGCGCGGCGTCCGCGTCGAGGAAGTGCCCCCCGCACACGCCGCCACCGTCCTCGGCTTCAACGGCGCTCCCCAGGCCGGCGACCAGTTCAACGTCATGGAGACCGAACAGGAAGCCCGCGAGATTGCCAACAAACGCATGCAACTGCAGCGCGAACAAAACCTGCGCACCTCCAAGATGCTCACGCTCGACGAGATCGGCCGCCGCTTGAAACTCGGCGACTACCAGGAACTCAACATCGTCGTCAAGGGCGACGTCGATGGTTCGGTGCAGGCGCTCTCCGACTCCTTCATCAAACTCTCCACCGAGTCCATCGCCGTCAACGTCATCCACAAAGGCGTGGGTCAAATCTCCGAGAACGACGTCACCCTCGCCGCCGCTTCCAAGGCCGTCATCGTCGGCTTCCAGGTTCGCCCCTCGGCCGGCGCGCGCAAACTCGCCGAGAAAGAAGGCGTCGACATCCGCCTCTACTCCATCATCTACGACGCCATCGAAGAAGTCAAGGAGGCCATGGAAGGCATGCTCAAGCCCATCGTCAAGGAAGAAATCACCGCCATGGTCGAAGTGCGCCAAGTCTTCCACATCTCCAAGGTCGGTTACATCGCCGGTGCCTACGTGGTCGACGGCAAAGTCTCGCGCAGCGACAAAGCCCGCCTCATTCGCGACGGCGTGGTGGTCTTCTCCGGCGACATTGCAGCCCTCAAGCGCTTCAAAGACGACGTCAAAGAAGTCACCACCAACTTTGAGTGCGGTATCTCCCTCCAAGGTTGCAACGACATCAAGGAAGGCGACACCATCGAAACCTACCGCGAAGTCGAAATCAAGCAGAAACTCAACGCCTAACCCCACGAAAAGCCGCGATCAGTTCCAACCGATCGCGGCTTTTTTTGTACTTTTGCCCCCCGATCGGCACCATTTTTTTGAGCCGCCCCCCTTCTCTCACCCTGCCCT
>QWCL01000103.1_pt1 | contig 40065 bp, 70 predicted proteins | sample 1972551 | NCBI WGS metagenome assembly QWCL01 (sample SAMN09866709, study PRJNA288562) | Human oral metagenome isolate term2_saliva, whole genome shotgun sequencing... | isolation source: mouth | host: Homo sapiens | place: USA: California
TGCGAGGGGGCCGGGTGGGAGGGTATTCCCCCCTGTCCCGGTGTTTCTGGCGGCTACTCTACCAGGTTTCTGTGTCGGTTGTCTGTTGGATTCTGGCTGGCCGGTTGCGTTTCTGTTTTGGTGGACGTGGTTTGCGTCCGTTTCCTTTTTTCTGGTTGCATTTTCGGCAGATGATTTGGATGTTCTCTAATGAGTCGTTTCCGCCTCGACTGTGAGGCACGATGTGGTCGGCCTCAGGGCTACTAGGCAGTAGGCCAGTGTCCCAGGTGAGGCGGACGTGGCAGAGTGGACAGTGCTCTAGTCCTGCTGCTCGCGCTGAGCGTTTGGCTGCTGCTGCGTTGTGGAGCCAGCGTGTGGTGCCGGTGCGTGAGGTGGCCATCGGTCCTCCTCGCGCGCGTGTGCGCACGCGGGCCGCACGTGCACAGCAGCACGTCGCGGCCCGCGTCGCTTCTCCCCATTCCCTTCTCCCCAGAAGGGTGGCAACAGTGGAGCCCAGTCGTCTCGTGGACGGCTGGGCTCTGACACTTTGCCTATGTTCGTATGATGCGCGTTTCAGTGGTGGCACGCAAGTGGTGGCACGCCTCGGCGTGTTGCGGTTTAGTCACAGGGCTGGGGTGTTCTGTTGTGGTGTGCCCCGATTACTGACCCCCTCCCCCTCGTCAATACCCCCGCCCCCTTTGTTTAATGGGGGTGCCCCTGTTTTGTGAGGGGGTGGGGTGTTTGCGATAGCCCCCTCTTTGTTGTGGCCTACCCCACTGTTTGCATGTACCCCCCGGGCTTGCTTTCATTGTGTATGGCGACATACACTTAAGCCATCGGGAAAGCCCGATACCCCAACTACATAGAGAGGAGGAACCGTGAACCAGGTTCTCACCATCATCGGCACGGTAGCGTCGGTGCTGGGACTGCTGGTCTCGCTGATCGCACTGCGGCTCACCTGGCCGCCGGACGGTAACGGCAAGCACCGGAAGTGAGAGACGGCGGGGATTGAAAATGACCGAACCATCTTCAATCCCCGCCCTCCTGGTCAGATTACATCCTCTCGGGAAGGAACACCATGACTGAGACCGGCCGCCGCCGCGTCGTGATCGCCTCGCTGGCCGTCGCCGTCGTCCTGGCCCTGGGTGGTGTCGTCGCCGCAACGACCACCGCGCTGGTGCCCTGGGCGATCTGGGGCGCGAGCTTCTGCGTCGCCACCTGCAACCTGGCCGCCGCCTTCGCCCGCCGCAACAAGAACTAGCCACCCCCCATCGCCCGCCCCGAAATGGGGCGGGCACCCCGGAAAGGAACCCCCTCATGGCCCGCTACAACTGGCACCCCGCTGCCGCCTACGACTACCTGGGTGCTGTCCTGGTCGCTACCGCTGACGACGGCGCGGTGATCCGCCTCCACCTGGACGACTTCGGCGACGAGGTGCAGGCCGCCTTCGTGATCGAGACTGAGCCCGGTCGGTTCATCACCACCGAGGACACGGAGTGCTGGCCCGCCGTTGAGCGCTACCTGCCCCGCGAGGAGTGGCCCGAGGAGATGCAGGTCGGCCAGCACGGCCCGTGCGAGCGCACCCCTGACCCGGCGGTGACGAGGGCTATCGACGCCTACCGTCGGATGATCCTGGACGCCCTGGACGACTGACCACCCACCTGCCCGGCCCTCACGTTCGGGGGCCGGGCCTGACCTGGAAGGAGTAGCGATGAGCGCTGAGACTGAGCGCGCGTTGGAGGAGGCTGTGATGGCGCACGTGGCCGCCGAAGGAGACGGCGACATGGTTGGCGCGTGGCTGTTGCTCGCGCAGACAGAGCGGATCACGGATGCGGAGGAGGGGCGTAGCGCCTACCACTCCCACCTGCGGGGGAACTCATTCACGATGGTGGGCATCTGTGATGCCTGGAGGCATTCGGTCATGGTGAGCACGGTGAGTGACTCATGAGCGACCAGGATGTCCCGAGCTTGATGGAGTTGGATCGGCTGCGTTGTGAGGTGGAGGCGGTTCGTGAGGCGCTGGCCGAGGTTGAGGATCGGCGTCGGGCTGCGGCGGTGGCTGCGGTGCGGGCCGGGAAGGGCAAGCGTCCGGTGGCGCTGGCTGCTGGGGTGACTCGGCAGACGTTGGACAAGTGGCTGGGAGACTGGACGCGCAAGCGGAAGGAGTAGCATCATGACCAGTTTCTATGACGCCACCAAGGTCGCCGGCATCATCCCCATCCACCGCTTCTTCAACTCTGGCTCCTACAGATTGTCTGACTGGAAGGCGAAGAGCCTCAACCCCCATTTCGTTGTCGCATATATCATTCGCCGCTTCCCCCACGCTGCCGTCACCGTTGATACCGATGGTGAGTGGCCCCGTGTCAATCTTGGGGCGACGACACTCGAAATCCGGGGCGATATCACTGATCTTGGCGGTGGTGATTACAGGGCGTGGGAGACACCTCGTGACGCCGCCGAGCGGCTGCTTGCTGCTCATGGCTGGGACCAATCCTTGTCGGTCAAGGAGCGTATCGCGGCGCTAGTGCGCCCGGACGTCCGCATGAAGGGTGTACGCAACGGCTGTGTCATCCCCATCAAGCATGGGGAGAAGATTGAGGTCACCGTCGCTGACGGCGAGTGCACTATCACTGTTGGTGATACCTGCTATCACCGCAGTGAGTGCGGAGGTATCTGGGATGCGGCCTACCTGGCCGACACGCTTGCCCCTCGCTGACGGCCCCACAGACGCAAGGCGCCCCACCTGGCTGGTGGGGCGCCTTCGTCATGCTCGGATGCTGCTCACTTCATGTCTCCGATGGTGTCTCGAGCTTCGGTGAGCATGCCGATCACCTGGTCTATGGCCTCGGTGGCGTCGGCGGTTGGTAGGCCGGCTGCGAGGCCGCCGATGGCGGCGGCGTGTCCCATCATGGCGGCGGCGAGGCTTCCCTTCATGGACGCCTTGACGGCTTCCTCGGCGACGGTGGTGATCGCCGTCTGGATCATCTCTGGCGTCATGCGGCCTTGTCCTTCCTGTGTGCTGCGGCGGCGAGTAGGTCGCCGACGTGGTATCGGCCTTCGTGGTCGGTGAGGTGGCCGCGGTGTTTCCAGAGTCGGATGGTGCCGGGCCGGGTGGGGTATCCGGCTTGGGTGAGTAGCCGGGCGCCTTCGTCGGGGGTGACTAGCCAGTCGGCGGCCGCCTCCAGGTGGGACTGGAGGAGCGGCTGCAACTCCCACTGGGTGTCGCAGGCCGGGCACCTGGCCCACGAGGATCCCGGTGGGGCGTAGATGGGCTGGTCGCACACTCCCTGGTCCCCCAGGTCGGTGAGGCACCGCCCGTAGAACCGGTGGTCCTCGGGGATGTCCACGAGGGCCGTGATGGCCCTGATGGCGGCGAGGACCTCGGGGATGAGGGTGGCTAGCTCGGGGCGGCCGGGGTGCGCGGACGCGCCCCTGAGCGCCCATGAGACCTCCGTCCACGTCTGCGGGGTGGTGGCCCCGAGGAGGTCATGTGTCGCCCACTTCGCCCATTTGAGTAGCGTCCTCTCGTGGGCGCTCGCGGCCTGGACGATGCCCAAGCGGACCGGGGGCCGGCTGCACGGCGTGACGCTGGCCCCGCCGCCTTGGCCGCGCCGGAGCCCGGCCTTGGCAGTGTCCAGGGCTTCCATGAGTGCCACGATGCCCTGTGCGGCTTCGTCGAGCCGACGGCAGGCCGTCACGCTCACGAACCGGTCACCTCGCAGCGGCTCCCCCGTCACCGGACAGGAACGCGCCTCGGTGCTCACGCCAGGAACCCCGCGGCGACGGGGACGCGGATCTCCCCACGCCACTCATCCAAGGGGGCGACCATGCCGTCATCCTGCCCGTCGGCGACCTCACGACGAATGAGATCCGGGTTGAGGACGTCAGCAAGGTCCGTAAGCTTCTCCCCGCCGATGGTGACCTGCCCGTCACGGATCGCAAGGATGATCGCCGCTGGGTGCTGGTCAGTCATGGGTGTCCTCCTTCGTCGAGGTAGCGATCTGCTGGAGAGCGGCCTCTGCCTTCTCGACACGCCCCCGGAGCCTGCGGACCTCCGCATAGGCGAACCCGAGCGCGACATACAGGAAGAACACCTGGAGCCAATCAAGCCAGTTCACTTGTCCTCCTCCTCTTCGATGGTCTGGGCGGCCCACGCGAGGGCGTAGGTCCCGGCGTTGATGAGTTCACCGGAGACTGAGGGGTGACCGTCACCGAGCATGCTGGCCGTCTCGCCGACAATGCCTGCGAGGACGAGGAATCTAGCTGGGTCGCTACCGATGACCTCGGGCATCGACCTGGCTCGGCTGCGCATCTGCTCGACAGCCACCACCTCCTCCTTGTCGGCCTGTACCCAGTCGGCGCAGATGCGGGCGACCATGGTGAGCGGGGCGGTCTTGCGGGCTGCGCTCTGGACGCTGGCGAGGGCATCCATGAGGAGCGAGAGGCGGTCCTCCTGAGTGGACTTGGCGTCGATCATCCTGCCGTCCGCGTCCTTGACCCTGGTGACTGCCCGGTCGAGTGCACTGGGCTTGTCGGCGGGCAGACAGGAGAGGACGGAGGTGATGGCGTCAGTGACTCGCTGGGAGTCATCCGGGTCGTACATGCCGAATCCCTTCCACGCCGCCTTGAAGTCCTCCAAGGCGGCGGTGGGGACGGCCGTGACATCCTCCCACTCGTCGATGCTGTCGCGGTCTACTTCGCGGGCGAATACGCATCGTGCGCCTATGTAGTTGCCGGTGTCGTCGATGCGCGCCGCGATCATGTTCTCTTTCAGTTCGCCGAGGTCGCGGCCGCGGACGACTTTGATGAGGGGCGCTGTGGGCCAGTCGGTCATGATTGCTCCTGGGGGTCGATGTCGAGGGTGGCGGCGGTTTCGGGGGTGATGTCGATGGGGTCTTTCTCGGTGATGGCGATGGTGAGCCGGTTGGCGATCCTGAGTTGTTCCCCGACTTCGAGGACGGCACCGGCTAGCGCGCAGAGGGCCCCGATTGTGAATTTGTGCTGGTCTTCCGCGGCTTTGAAGTTGCTGTTGATCGCGTCGAGGAGTTTGGTGGCGTCGTCACGCCAGGGCCGGTTGTTGGTCATTTCAGTCTCCCGGGGTTATTGGGTTCGGATTGTGACGTTTTCCGTGTCGGATTCGTGGCCGCATTTCTTGCAGCGGATGATGGCTATTTGCCCCCAGTGGACTCGGGTGACGTGGTGCGGTCGTTCATCGTTCCCGACCGCGCAGAATTCGACTGTCACTTCCGGCTGGAGGTAGTGGTCACCGCACCGGATTCGGTGCTGGTCTGGGTCGTATACGGCCATGCCTAGCCTCCGATGATTGCGCGCCAGGTGACGGCGATGATCCACAGGATGAAGCTGATGACGGCGAAGGCGGCGGTGAGGGCGAGGATGAGGCCGACGGCCTGCCCGAGGCGCTGACCGAACGATGGTGTGGGTTTCATGGGTTCTCCTAGGGTTGAGCGGGATTTGGGTGGGTTGGGGTGGTGGCTGGCCCCGGCCCAACAGTCGGGGCCAGCCATCGGGATTAGAACGGGGGCTCACCGGTGGGGGCGCCCCCGGTGCCCCACGGGTCCTGCGCGGCCGCGGGGACGTTCCCCGAACCGAACGCGGCAGGCCGCGCGGGCTGGCCGTGCTGGGTGGGCTTCGGGTGCAGCCCCCAGGTGTCCACGTTCAGGTTCAGGGCCGCGGCCGGCTGGCCGTCATTCCCAGCCCAGGCGCGCACGCTCGGCCGGCCGGTGAGGGTGAGGAGCTGGCCTTTCTGGACGTGCTCACAGAACGTCTCCGCCTGGTCTCCCCACACGCTTGCCCGCACCCACACGGTGTCACCGGCATCGACCCATTGGCCTGTCTGCTGGTCGTATCGGCGGGGTGTGTATGGGATGCTGACGTTTGCGACGGGTTTCCCGGATTGGGTGAATCGCATTTCGGGGTCTGCGGCCGCGTACCCGGTGACCGTCATTTCAAGTTGGGGCCTTGCAGCCATTTCTTTTCCTTCCTGGGGTGCTGTTCATATTCTGACGTTTTCGCTCGGGTTGCGCGAATCGGGACACGCCGGGGCGAGATATGCTGCGATCAAATCCGCGTCGAAATCAATCAGACGAATCGGAATGATTTCGCCATCATCGGCCGCCCACGGCGGGGCGAATCGAGGGCGGCCTGTCATAACGCCTCCGTATTGGATAGGACCGTGACCCGCTCGGTGAGGATCAATACCCGAAGCGCGATCACCTCGTTATCGAACGGGACTACCTGCGGATTCTCCTGAACGAACCAGGGGAACCGGTTCCCGTCAATGATGATGCTGTTACCGGAAACGGTGATCTCCTTAGCGAACCGCTCACAGTCAACCTCGATGGCGACAGGGGCCCGGGTGCCTTCGGGCACGTAGCGGACGGTGTACGGCCCTCCACATACGGGAAGAGTGGGGCACCCGGTGAGCGCATGAAAACCCCACCATCGGCCACTGCAAAGCTGGTAGGCGACCCCGTAGGCACTCGTGACGACAGTGCCTTCTGGGAGGTCGTCAACCTGGGCGGGAATGTCTCCAGGTTTGGGGACTGCGGGGGTCACGATTCCTCCCCTGGGATGTAGGCGATGGTGTAGGGGCCGTTCTCTCTGGGCAGTTCAGGCGCGCCAACGTTGGGGTTTTTGATGCTCTCCCACCAAAAGCCATTGCCGCAGATCCATGCGCGCCCATCTCTGCCGACGGCTATGGTGCCTCGGGACGCGCCTCGCGATACTTCGCCGCCGTCGATCTCGGGCGACCGGCCGGGCTCGGTCTCTTCGAGGAGCGCGTTATAGCGGTCCTCCCAAGCGCTCTTCTCGCGCACCTTCGCCTCTAGGTCGGCGATGTGGTTGAGAAGGAAGATGACGTCATGCACGGGGGCATCCTTGGGCCATCCGCCGGGGCCGTACCCCTTGCCCTGCGCCCAGTTATCTGCCCGGGCTCGAATCTGCTCCAGGTAGTCCCGGACGCGCTTGTCGTCAGTGCTCATCGGCCCTCCAGTCGGGCGATCTTGTCTTTCAGGATGTCGACGTATTCGAGGAGGTCTTCGATGTCGTCGGCCATTGCCTCAGCGGCCGTCTCATAGCGTCCGTCGTACTCTCCCCCGGCCCGGTATCGAGCTAGGGATTCACGGACGTCGCGGGGCCTCCACGTGTGGCGGATGACGTCGCTCACCGTTCTCCTCCGTCCTGGTAGCGGGTGAGCCAGGCGAGGGCGAGTGCCCCGACCTGGGTGACTTCGGCGATGGTGTCGGCGTTGTGTCCGGTCCCCTGCGCGTTGTCGTAGGTGAGGCTGGCGGCGACCTCACCCACCTCCTCAGCGAGGGCGTAGAAGCGGTTTTCGTCCGTCGGGCCGTCGCAGTCCAACGTCATCCCCGGGTGCTTGGCGGTGGCCCGCTCGTACTCGGCGACGAACGCGGCCGCCGGGTCGTAGACGCCCATATTCACGAGCAGTGCCGACGACCACCAGGCGATAGTGCGAAGGTAATGGGACATTGCCGCCCTGAGCCCGCGACCATCATCGATTCGAAGGGCAACCCTGGAGAGGTCGGCGTGCCAGAACGAGAGGACCGAGATTGGCAGGGCAAGTTGGCTGGATGAGTCAGCCGCGATCTCCTTGGCGGTCTCAGTGAATGGGCATGTGCTCATTGGTATTCCTTCCGGTAGGTGTGGGTGATGAGGATGAGGGTGATGAGGAGGACGGTCACGACGCCTCCCGTGGGTGGTTGGGGCAGACGACCTCCCCGTCCATGTCGTCGGTGACCTCCCAGCCGAGACGGCGGGCGAGGACGTACATGCCGTTCAGGCGAGATACATTTCGGGGGATGTCGTCGTACTCCTCGGGGAAGTCGATCCGCTCCTCGCAGCCGGGCCAGTCACAGGCCATCGACACGTAGACCCGCCGAACCGGGATGACCTGAATCATCGCGACCTCGCCTCCACGGAGACGTACCCCAAGCCGAGGATGGAGACAGTGCAGAGGTAGGAGAGCCCGAGGCCAGCTAGCCACTTCACCCACATCGCGACCGCGAGGGTGTGCACCAGCATGGCGATGGCGATGAACGCGCCGATCACGCACACTGCGACGAAGGCAAACAGGCAGAGCCACAGGAAGTCGCGGGAACCCATCTCACTGCCCCCCGTCCTGGAAGAGGTCGGTGGGGTCGGGGTACTGCTGGGGCTGCTCGACGGCCGGGGTCAGGCGACGGGCACCACCGTCCACGCCCAGGTCACGCATGAGCCCATCCACCGTGAACCCCTGAATCGGCAGGTGCTGGCCCTGTGCGGCCTTCACCTTCAAGGACCGCAGCCCCGTCAGGTAGGTCTCGCCCGGGGCCCGCATCTCCACGGTGCCGGTCACCTCGAACGGCAAGGATTTCTCCGTGCGCACCTTCCACGTCTTGTCCGTCGTCGGCCGGCCGTTCGCCATCACCGTCACCTGCTCCAGGCGGGCGGTCACGAGCACGGGGCCGGGGTGCGAGTTGAGGGCGGTCACGAGCTTGCGCCACTGCCGCTTCGCCGTGTTCCACTGGTCGATCGTCATGGACGACTTGCCGCGGCGGATGGTGACGGCCTCCTGCTCGCCGATGAGCATGTCCCAGACGTTGGTGATGGAGTCAACGACGATGCAGTTCGGCTTCCCGCCGCGGGTGGGTTCGGCGCTGGCGTCTCGGACGGCTTGGAGGATGCTGGCCATGGTGCCGTCGTGCTCGACGATCTCGTAGCGGGCTCCCGGCAGGCTGCCGTACATGTCGGCGTCGCTCTCGCCGACCTCGATCCAGAACGTCCGCCCAATCAGGTCGGAGGCACTGAACGCTGCCGCGGCGTAGGACTTGCCGGACTTCTCAGCCCCGGCGAGGAGGAGGAACGGCCAGGAGACCTGCCCGGTCGGCTTGCGTGTCTTGAGGGCCATGGGGTTAGTCCTTGTCTGAGTCGAGGTAGTAGGCGGGGGCAGAGATTTGGTGAACTTCGGCGGGAATACCAGGCCAGTCCCCCGATTCGAGGCAGTCCCGGTACAGGCGCAGCGCCTTCTCCACCTTCACCTTCCCGAGGTCGTCGAAGCTCCAATCCATCTCGCAGACGCTCACGAGGTAGGGGGCCCGTTTGGAGACGACGACGTGGAGGAAGCGGGCCTCCTCGCCGGTGAGGTCACGCCAGATGCGCCGGTACCAGGCTCGCTGAACGTCGTAGCCGTAGCGGGCTGCCGCCCTCGTGAAGGCGTCGGGCTGGGCGTCGTCCGTGGTTTTCAGGTCCACCAGGACGTGCGCGCCGTCCCCGCCGGCAGGGGGCATGATCCAGTCCAGGCGGCCACGCATCCACACGCCGGTGCCGGGGTCCTCACTGAACACGCTCACCTCCGGGTCTCCGTCGGCGAAGATGCGACGGCACAGGGGGTGGTCGGTGACGGCGGCGGCGCAGTCGTGGATGGCGTTGTAGACGTCCGCCTTCAACGGGATCCCGCCCTCGTTGCGGACAGCCTCAGCCCACTCGCGGGCCGCCTTCGTCCCCGTCGAACCGGACGCGGACAGCACGTCCTCCGGGTAGCACTCCAGGTGCGCGCCCACGCCGAGCACGAGCGAGTGGACGGCGCTCCCGAAGTCAAACTCGGGGCGGGGGGCCCGCGGACTGTTCCTGTAGTGGTGGAGGGCTGCGGGGGCGTCCAGGATCATCTTGGCTTCGGTGGAGGACAGGGAGCGGTGGAGGGTGGGGTCGGAGTGGTACCACTGCTCGTCGAGGCCGTGATAGATGCCTGGCTTGTCGATGATGAGGCTCATAGCGGGTAGCTCCTTACTCGGCTGGGCATAGGGGCTGGGGAGACGCACGGGTGGCCGGCGGCCGCCAACTCAGCGACGGTGGGGTTCCTGCGCCGGGCGGACCTGGGCTGAACGCCTTTGCTTCTGCGCCATTCGGCGGCGCGGCGGGCGCTGCTGCACCGAGAACAGAGCCCCTTCCCGTGATAGGGGTGGGTGCCGGGCCAATCTTCGGCGTCGGCGCTCCTGGGGCGCAGGCGAGTCCCGCAGTCTCCGCAGTGCTGCGGGACGCTCCAGTCAACTCTGTGACTCACCGGTCGCCCTCCTCGGTGATGCGGATGAGGCAGTGGTCGCGGCGGATGAGGCCGGTGTGGAGGGAGCCGACGTACTCCCAGCCGTCGCGCTCGAGCTTGCGGACCCGGCGGCGACCGATGGGCCCCCAGGTGGGGATCCACTGGGACTCGTAGAGGAAGAGGGTGCTGGTGCTCATGGGGTGTTCCTTTCGGGGATGGGGGGTTAGATGCCGTTGGTGAGTGCGTCGGCATCGACGCTTAGGAGGGTGGCGAGGGCTTCGAGGAGCCTGGCCCGGTGTGTGGCGTGCCGACCGATCGCTCCCCAGGGGGTGTTGGCGTCGAGGTGGCCGGCCCCGCGCCGCTGACGGTCCCGCTCATCGAGGGCCGCGGCCTCCGAGTCCTGGTAGTCGGCGCAGGCGCACAGGAACTCGGCCGCGTCGCCGACATCCACGCCGTCGCCGCCGATGTGGTCGAGGCGGGTCACTTGTCCGCCACCCAAGCCAGCCAGGCGGTGGTCTCCTCGCCTAGCTCGGCGGAGGAGAGGGTGTCGTCCCTGCTAGGGGTGGCCCAGACTCCACCGTCTTCGTTGTCGATACGGGTCCAGGCTCGCCCGGCTTCGTCGCGGACGACGGTGCCGATGGGGAGGACCTGGAGGTCCTCGACGTACATGCGGGCTCGTCCGCAGTTGGCAGCGGTGACGGCGCAGAGGATGGATTCGAGGCGGGTGATCCGGTCGGCGTTCTCCTCGCGCTGGCAGAGTTCAGCAAGGATGTGGGCGCCACGGTCGGCGGCTTCCTTCCACCATTCCTCGAACTTGTCGCGCTCTGCTGTGAGTGTGTCGATGGTGTCGCGCTGTTCGCGGACGGTGGCGGCGAGGGCCTGCTCGCTGAGGGTGGGATCCGCGGCCTGCTCGGCGGCTTTGCGCTGGTCGGCGGCGAGCATGAGGAGGCTGATCGCGCCAATGGGGTCGCTGCCGCTGCGGTCGAGGAGGTCGCGGGCCTTGTCGCCGTAGGTGGCGGTGGCGTCGTCGTAGACCTCCTTGACGGTGGCCAGGTCGCTGGCTGGCCACTGGATGCCTTCGACGTTGAAGCGCTTGGGGTGAAGGTTGACCTTCATTTTTCATGGTCCTTTGTGCTGGGGATTGGGCGGGTTGGGTTGGGGTGCCCGTGTTACCCACATGGATAACCTAGTGCTCCATATGGAGCACGTGCAAGCCGTAAGCGCCCCAGTTACCGAATCTTGACGACGGGGGTGGAGGCGTCTGAGGCCCCTCAGGCACCCTCAAAACGGGCGACCCTACCGGACAACAGACGAAGGGGCGCTAGGCCGCCCTAGGTGGCTTACGCGCACGATTCGGGGCACTCCCGGGGCGACCGTCACCCCCAGGGTGCGACGAACGCGCCAGACGGGCGATCACCTCACGAGCCCGAGCCGCCCCATCACCCGACGACTCAGACGACGGCGCAGCCGTCAACTCAGCCACCGGACGGGCCGGCGGAAGCGCGTCAGCCCACGGCACGCGCCCAGCGCCCAGGGCGTGATCCATCCGGGCCAGCACCTCCGGCAACGGCGTTGATGGCTCCAGCTCGGCCACCTGCACCGCCTGCGCCAACGCAGCGCGCCCATGCCGGTCCGCATCCACGTCGGCCGCGCCGTTGCCGATCGCCCGCAGGAACCCCCGCAGGTACGCCGACTGCTCGAAGCCAGTGCGGCCCTCCGTCGGCAGGCTGTGCCGCTCGCGCCAGGCCCGGATTCGCTCGCCCCGGACGGCCTTCGCGGCCCGGTTCACGTGCTGCGGCTTCGCCGCCCCGTAGGTCTCGACGTCACCGGACGCGACGCGGCGAACCGCCTCCGCGAGCACCTCGTCGGTCATGTCCTGATCCAGGAGCGTCATCCAGGCGCGGATGCGCCGCTTGCCACCCTCGGCGTCAACGATGCCGGGCAGCATCCCGGCGTCCACGAGGATGCCAATCGCCAGACTCACGCCAGTCGCTGTAGCCATCACAGGCCCTCCTTCGCGAACTGCTCGGCCAGGTCGTAGAACACCTGCCCGCCCTGCGGTCGCCCCTGCGGGCGTTGGGCTTGGAGGCGGAGGGTGTCGAACTTCTGGCGGAGCTTGGGGACGCTGAGGACGTTGGCGCGCCAGAAGTCGTTGCCCTCGGCCCAGTCGATGATGCGGGTGATCTCTTCGACGGTGCGGCCGTCGCGGTCGATCATGAGGCGGGCCTGCGTGCGCCAGGCGGCAGTGACGCGTGGAGTGCGTCCGGTGCGACGCTGGACGCTCGCGGCCATGGCGTCGCAGACGGCATCGACGTCGGGGCGGGGGTCTTCGACGGCGCGCAGATCGGCGTCGCCGATCGCTTCACTGTTCCCCTGTTCCCCTGTTCCCCTGTTCCCCTGTTCCCCTGTTCCAGGCGCGAGGATGTCGGGAGGTGTCGCGACAGTGTCGCGAATTGTCGCGACGGTTTCGCGATTGGCGTCGTTCTGCGGGAAAGTGGTGGTGCCCTCCTCTTCGGGTGCGGGGATGCGTGACGCCTTCGGTTTATCTACCCGCTGGTGCTTACTCCATCCCGTCACTAGGAAATAGGTCCTAGATGCGACGGTGTAGCGGAGAATCAGATCCGCTTCGGAAAGCCTCGCGAGACCGTCGCGAACCTTCGCGACAGTGTCGAGAGGATTCGCGACCATGTCGTGCGGATACAAGGCGGCCACGATCAACGCGATGTCATCCCGGCCCCGACCGTGGTCATCCACGTAGGACCAGAGGCCGATGAACAGCAGGCGGTCACTGTCCGACAGGGCCGCGATGTCCGGGCTCGACCAGAACTCCGGCTTGATGCTCCGAATCCGCATCATTTACTCCTAGCATTAAATACGGGACTGGTTTGCATGCGCCAGGTGAAGGCCGCCCACGCCTCGTCGTCCCACGCCTGCGCGGGGTCGGCGTCGGCGGCTGCGCACGCGGCGGCGGACTCGGCGAGGTCAGTCAGGTAGTGCACCCACATGCCCAAGGTCTCGAGCAGGAACAGGGAGCCGGTGGCGCTGGTACCACCCATGGCCTCCTGCGCCCACTCGTAGAAGTCATCGGCGTAGCAGTCTTCGCTGTAGGGCCCCCTCCAGCTCGCGACGTAGCCGGATACGTCCTTGCAGGGCTGGCACTCGCGCCAGTCCCAGATCATGCTGCCGTCAACGGCAGTCGCCCGCCTGTACCGCTCCCCCTTGGGGATGCGGCGGCCACAGTCATCGCACCGGACACGCCCCCGCGACCTGGGGGACCGCTCGTGAATCACCTCGGTCATGGCGATCAGATCCCATCCACGACGACGAGGGTGGCGGGCAGGTCGATCTCGTGATGCCCGTAGGTGTACTCGTTGCCGTGCATGTCCCATCCGCCGTATCCGCGGCTGAACGTCAGGCCGTCGGCGTCGATGATGGTCGCGCCGGCTGGCGTGTTACGGATGTCGTCGATGCTGGTGAGGGACTGGCCGGTGAGGTGGTCCTGCGCCTTCGAGACGCGGACCATGACGCCGACGGGGTGGGCGTCGTCGGCGTAGCGCTTGACCGCGGACCACGCCACGATCCGGGAGTCATCACGCAGGACGCCTGGGCGCTTGTAGGGTGCGAGGGCGTCCCCGATAGCACGCTGGAGCTTGTCCAGGTCGGGTTTCGTCTGCGCGTGCTTGCGGGACTTGGGGGCGCTCTTGGGGCGTGGGAGGCGGAACTCGGCCCACACCTCGACAGGCCCGTCGTGGCGGGGCTCCCAGTAGGCGGCCTCGGCGGCGGCTTCGGCGGCGTGCGCGACCTTGATGCGCCAGGCGGTGAGTTCGGGGCCGCGGTCGTGGGTGACGACGACGCGCTGACCCGACGCGAACGCGCGCGTGGAGCCCTCGGTGATCGGTTCACCGGGGACGAAGAAACTAAATGAGTCCATGGTTGAGTGCCGTTTCTGCTAGGTGGCTGATTGCGTGTGCTGCTTGCTGGGGGACGACGCCGTTCCCCAGGGCTTTGAGTGCCTGTGACCGTGAGAGCCCAGGCGTGTCTGTGACGTGCCCGGCGGGGAGGCCCATCATCCATTCGACGAACCGCGGGGAGAGGACGTCCCCGCCGCGTTGGCCGGTCTCCGTCGGCGGCGGGGCCTCACGCCCCGTCACCTCCTCCCACCGGTGGATCGCCGGCGCGTACTCCAGCCAGGGCGAACGGTCAGGCGTTCGACGGCTGTCTGTAGGTTCATGCCGCCGTCCCCGTGCTCTCCCGGGCCGGTCGCGCAGGATGCGGAGGGTGTCGGCAGCGTCGGGACGCCACGCGAGGACGAAGACCCGTTCTCTGCGGTGTGGGGCTCCGACGGCGGAGGCCCGTAGAGACTCCCACGCTGCGTCATACCCGAGGCCGGCCAGGTCTCCGACCACACGTCCGAGAGCCCGGAGAACAGGTCGGTCTGCCCCCCCCTCCCAGACGTCCCGGACCGGGTTCCAGACGGCTATAGGCGGCCGCTGAGCGTGCACCGGTGACGTTCTCCCAGACGACGACATTCGGGGCGATCTCCTTGATTGCGTGGGCCATTGCCTCCCAGATTCCTGAGCGGGTGCCTGGCCTCATCCCGGCGCGGTGGCCGGCGTTGGATAGGTCCTGGCAGGGGGTGCCCCCTGCGATGACATCGACGGGCTCGACGGCGGTCCAGTCGATGCGGGTGATGTCCTCCAGGTTGGGGGCCTGGGGCCAGTGGCGGGCGAGGATCCTGGAGGGGCCGGCGTCAACGTCGGCGACCCACCGGGTATCGACGTCGGCCAGGAGTCCCAGGCCGAGGCCGAGACCGCCATAGCCCGCGCAGATCTCTCCGAGCTTGATGGTCATGCCAGCTTCCCCTGCTGCTTGCGGCACCAGGCCCAGAGGCCGCCGTGGGGTTCGGCGGCCTGTTTGCAGGCGTCGCAGGTGACCTGCTCGTAGCGCATTGCGTAGACGCGGCCGCGGTCGTGTGGCTGGCGTAGGAGGGTGAGGAGGTCGGCCCCGCAGGCCAGGCCCATGTTCGGCATGAGCGCGTGGACCATGGCCGGCGGGGCAGGCTCTAGGAGGTCGAGGAGGCTGGGCTGCATCATGGGTCAGAAGAGGGGGATGGTTTCCATGGCCTCCCCGTCGCCGGGGGCCTGGTGGGCGGTGGCGCAGTCGGGGCAGGTGAGGGGGTTGGTGAGGTCGGCTTCCTCGATGGGCTTGCTGCGTAGGGCGAGCTTGGACTCGCTCTCGACCATGGCTGAGCCTTCGCAGATGCGGGTCACCGTGTAGTAGCGCTGGCCGAGGATGACGGCGGCCTGCTCGACGTCGACGATGTGGTGGCGGATCGCCCCCAGGAAGAGGAGCCGGCTCACGACTCCTCCTCCTGCCAGAGGCCGCGCTCGGCAGCCAGCGCCGCACACACGGCCTCGAAGGCGAGACGCACGAGGGAGCCGAACTTCAAGTCGATGAGGTCATACCCGTAGGGGGATGGCCAGTCAGGGGTGATTGGCCACGCGCTGGCGACCTGGCCGAGACACTGGATGAGGCACTGGGCTCGCACGCAGGGGTTGACCTCCAGGTCCAGCCACTCGTCCGCGTGAGCTCCGAACCACTCCTCTGCGTCGTTGGTGATGGCGGCCAAGAGGTCGCCTGGGGGTATGTCCGAGAGGTCTTCGTCGCTACAGATGATGTGGAGGCAGCGTGCGGCGACGAGGACGGCGAGGTTCTTCGCCTGGTCGCTGGGTGGGTGGCCCTCCTTGGCGCGTTTGGCTGCGGCTGCCCAGGAGGCGCACAGTTCGGCGACGTCGCGGGCGAGGCTGGCGAGGGGCTTCCCCGGTGTGCCCCCTTCCGTCGTCCAGGACTTGCTGACTGCCCGTCGAGCCACGTCAGCCCGCCTGAGCATGGCCTCGAAGTCGGTGCGGCGCTGTTCCATCGTCAGGGTGGTCATGCGGCGGCCCTCCCCTGCTTGGTGAGGGTGAGGAGGCGCGCCTTGCGGCCAGAGGTGGTGAGCGTGTAGTCGCCGGTCTCCTCGATGAGGCCCTTGTCCTGAAGCTCGCGCACGGCTGTGCGTGCGCGGGACGGGGAGAGGACGCCGGCGGTGTTGGCGACGACGTGGGCGAGCGTGAACGGGCCGGGGCGGGTGAAGTCGCGGAGGACCATGAGCACGAAGTCCTGCGAGGTGGTGGCGTCCGCGATGCTGTCGGCGGCCCACTGGCTGGTGATGGGGTCGGTGGCGCGGACTGAGCCGCGCTCCTTGGGGTGGATGGTGGATGGGGTGGTCATGCTGCTTTGGCTTCCTGGTCGTTGTGTTGGGGGTGCTGGGGTTGCTGCAACTGCTTGGCTTCGGTGTTGGGGGCGTAGCGGGCGCGGATGGTGAGGGTGAGGATGGGCTGGGCCCCGTGCTGGATTGACGCCCTGGGGTCGGAGAGGAGGACCATGCCGAGCGTGCGGAGGAGGTCCATGAGGTCTGCGGTGGCTTCGCCGCGCTGGTGGACCACGGGCACGTCGGGGAGCATTCGCCACAGGTAGCGGTACTCGTTGCCGCCCATGGGGGTGATCTTGGTGATCGGGGAGATGGTCACGGGGGTTCCTTTCAGGCTTCGGGGAGGCGGTCGATCCAGGCTTCGAGGTCGTCCTTGCGGATGAGGTACTTGGTGCCGGCCATCCGGGCGGGGAGGTGGAAGTCGGGGTCGGTTGCTTTGACGGCCTTGCGGATGTAGTCAACGGAGAGGCCGGTGACTGCGGCGGCCCCGGCGAGCGTGTAGGTAAGGACGACGGTCATCGCCGGGGCTCCTTCTCGGTGCGGATGGTGTGGGTGACGGTGGCGGCGGTGAGGGCGGCGGCGAGGAGCAGGACGCCCGTGTGGTGGCCGAGCGTGGCGCTGAGGGCAAGCTCGGCGAGGATGGCGACGACGGCGAGGGCGGCGAGCGCGTAGGTGGTCATGCCGCGGCCGCCTCGACGTCGAGAGGGAAGTCGGAGTGCTCGTCGTAGCCGCCCCATGCGGAGGTGATGAGCCAGCGGCCGACTTTGCGGACTGCAGTGCGCGAGCATGCGTAGTCCACGGGGATCATGGGGTCGAAGTGCTCGTGGAGGGTGTGGAGCCCGAGGAGGTCACAGAGGGCTTCGCGTGCGCCGTCGTAGGCGTAGAGGGCAATGTCGAAGCGCCCCTCGGGGAGGGCGTGCACGTGGTAGTGGGAGATGTCGATGCAGTTGCGTTCGGCCTCGGCGATGAGGGCGTTCACGAGGGGGAGCGCTTCGCTGATGGGGCGCTGGGTGGTGGGGTTGCACATGGGACTTTTCCTAGAGATGGTGGGGTGGGGTGTTGGGGTTACTTGGCCTGGTTGAGTAGGTCGGTGGGGGTTGTGTTGAGGGCTCCGGCGAGGCGTTCGGTTTCGTCGATGGTTAGTCCGTGGCCGGCGTTGTGGAGGCGTCGGTAGAGGGTTGGATAGGGGATGCCGGTCTTCCGGCTGGTTTCGGAAACCGAGAGGTTAGATTCCTGTAGTTGTCGGTTCAGGACCTCCGCGAGGCGGGCGGTCATCGGTGCGTTACCCATATGGATAACTTAGTGCTCCATATGGATAACTGGCAACTTCCTGGGAGCCGCGTTACCGAAATGCGACCTTGTTCCCCATATGGAATAGTGGATGCATGGCCAACATCGACAAGGACCCCACCAAAGGGCTGAACGCCGCCGTCGCCGCCGAACTCCGGGCCGAGCGCAAAGCCCAGGAAGTCACCTTCGATGACCTCGTGGAACGCGTCAGCCTCTCCAGGGCCACAACCTGGAGACTGCTCAACGCCGAACGCCTCATCACCATCGAAGCCCTCGTGGAACTCGCCGGAGCCCTCGGCGTCAGCGTCCTGGACATCGTCGAGCGCGCCGAGAAGCGCCTAGCAAAGAAGACACCCCCCCCCCGCCGAAGGGGGCGCCGCCACGCACTAGCGATGGCGTAGCCCCCTAGAGACGCAGAGAGGCCCCCACCGTGACGGTGGGGGCCTCAGTCTGTGTCGGGGTCAGGCGGTCAGTCCCAGGCGGGGCGCGACCGCCTCGAGCGCCGCCCTGGCCTGGTCCAGGTCTGCGTGCTGGTAGCCCATGGAGGTTGTGATGGCGGTGTGGCCCATGATGGCGATGACGACGGTGGCGGGGACGCCGGCGGCCATGAGGAGCGTCGCCGTCGAGTGGCGGGCCTCGTGGACGAGGTAGTAGCCGCCATCCTCCTTGTGGACGCCGGCGACGTCCTGGAGGGCGCGCCACGCGAGCCGGTCGCTCTTCTTCGACCATGGGCTGCCGTCGGGGCGGGGCCACACGAGCCCGTAGGGCGAGGTCGGGCACTGGTCGCGCCAGGCGGTCAGGGCGGCCGCCATCCAAGGCACCAGGGGCAGGACGCGCGCACCCGCCTTCGTCTTGGTCGGCCCCCAGTAGTAGCCGTCCACCAGGTGCTCATAGACCACGCCGTCGGTGCCGGTGACATCCTCGGCGGCGGTCATCTCGACGAGCTGGCGGTCTACGGTGAGCGTACCGGCGTCGAGGTCAATCCGGTCCCAGGTGAGGCCGAGGCATTCGCCTTGCCGCATTCCCTGGAGGAGGGCGGCGACCCACCTGCTGGCGTCCTGCTCGGTGGCGAGGCGGCGGGCGCGCTGGGTGGGGAGGCTGGTGGAGTCGGGGAGGGGCGTCCAGGTGTCTTTCTCGGTGGCGGCCTTGAGGAGGGCGGCGGCGTCGGCGGCGGGCACGGCCTCGCGTGTGGAGGCGGCGGCCTTGGGCTTGGGGGCGAGCATCACGGAGTCGGGGATCCGGTGCCCCTCGACGATTGCGGCCTTGAGGACGCGGTGGAGGATGAGTCGGACGTAGCGGATCGACGTCGTTGACCGGCCGGCCTGCCGCATAGCGGCTTCCATCTTGCGGAGGTCGGTGACGGTGAGGTCGGTGAGGCGGCGGTGCCCGATGGTTGGGGTGACCCACTTGCCGAGGAGGGAGAGGTCGTTGCTGTAGGTGCGGGGGCGGGCGACCCTCTTGTAGCCGGGCGCCCAGGTGTCGATCCATGCCTTGAGGGTGGTGCGTGGGCTGACGACGGTGGACTGCTGCTCGGCGAGGACCTCCCGGCGGATGGCGCGCAGGGCGCGCTTGGCCTCGGCCTCGGTGGCTCGCGCTCGGGTGATGCGGCGTCGGCCGCCGCTGGCCGTGTAGCCGGCTTCGACTGATGCAACCCATTTGCCGTCTTTGCGCTGGTAGACGGTGCCTTCCCCGTATGCCATCGGATAGCCCTTCCTGGTCGGCGGCTAGCCATCTGGCTAGCCATCTGTGGCTCAGGATAGCGTATGAGGGGCTAAGCAGGTACCCCATGATCTGGCTTGATTCTGCGGTTTCCTGGTCGGGCTGGCGGGATTTGAACCCGCGGCCCCCTGCTCCCAAAGCAGAGGGCACCACAAGGGCGACTCGCTGAGAATACTCACCAAACCGCCGACCAGCCAACACGAAACTAGCCATCAACTAGCCATCTTTCCGAGACACCACACAAACCGCGGAATCACACCGTAAACGGCCCCCAGAGACGACGAAAGGCGCCCCTCCCACCCAGATAGATGAGAGGGGCGCCTAGGCCCTATAGGGGCCTCTCAGTCGTCGGCGAGATCCCCGATCGGGGTCTCCCCCGGGCCGCGCGGCAGGTCCCCCAGGGGCGCGCCCCGGTCGAGGGCGATAGCGCGAGTGCGTCGCGCGACGCACTCCCACTGGGCGGCCTCCCGGCGCGCCGCCTGCAGGTCCGACTCGCGGCCCTGCCGGGCGTGCCACATGGCCCGGATCGCGGCCCCGATCTGGCTGACCAGGATGGATCCGAGGCCGCTGGTGATGATCGCGCCGATCAGCTCGGCTTTCTGCATCCGGGGTCCTCCCTCTCCATGGCGCGTGCGGCGGCGTCGGCCTCGATGGCTTTCGCTGCGGCGGCGCTGGTCTCGGCCTGCCGGAGCGCGGTATTCGGCTCGCAGCCGGGCTCCCAGGTGTGGCCCCAGACGCGGGCCATCCGCTGACCGATCATGAGGAGGAGGGCGAGGATGACGAAGAGCGGCCAGCCGGGCCAGTGATCTGACGTGAGGGCGCGTGCGGCGTCCTCGACGGCGACGACGACGAGCCCGAGGGCGACCAGGGCCGCCGACGGGCCTTCAACTCCCCACCAGCCCCGCCACGCCGCGGGCGCGCCGATAGCGCACCCGGAGAGGGTGAGGAGGCAGCCCACGGTCACGTCCCACGGCTGGATCCGGGGCGCCCCCAGGATGAGGGCGACGGCCACGGCCAGGAGCACATAGGTCGCCGCCATCATCGCTGAGATGGCCCTGGGCTCGTGGAGTGTCCCCCACAGTCGGCGGCCCACGCCCATCAGGCGGCCTCGTGACGCGGCTGGTAGTGCTCCCGAGTCTCGCCACCGGGGGTGACGATGCCGGCCCAGTTCAGGACCGAGACGCCCCCGATGCGGATGTGGGAGAGGGCCTGGTAGGCGATCCAGGCGAAGCCGAGGAACTTGCCGACCTGGGCGGCCAGGACGTCAGCCTGGAGCGGGTAGGCGGACAGTGCCCAGGCGCCCACGGTGAGGACGACGGCGGCCCCCACGACGAGGGCGACGCGACGCCCACGCGTCCAGTAGGGGCGGTCCAGGGTTGCCTGCACGAGGGGCCACAGAGTGCCCAGGATGACGGTGGTGACGAAGGGGTCAGAGATGAGTGCCTTCACGGCGATTCCTTTCAGTTGGTGGTCACCAGAGGCGACCGGAGTTGGCGTGAGAGTTGTTGAGGGCCCGCTGGAGCGCCCGGATGGTGCCCTCCCCCGGGTCGCCGTCAATCCATTCCCCGAACGACCAGCCCGCCGGCACGTAGTCGCTGTGCCAAGCCAGCACAATGAACTGGAAGCACCGCCAAGTCGCGGGGCCCGCGACCCCATCGACGTCAAGCGCAGGCTCACCGTTCAACTGCTCCTGAGACGGGGCGTGCACGTTCTGGTTCAGGAACTCCTGGAACCGCTCGATGGCGGGACTGCCGTCGTCGTCGAGCTCGCCGTCAATCGGCGTGCCCATGACCTGCTGAAAGCGGGCGATGGTCGCGGGCCCCAGGTCGCCGTCACAGACAAGCTCGCCCTGACCATCCGACTTGTTCCATCGACCGGTGTAGGGGCTCGCCTGCGCCACGGGGGCGGCCGGAGCGGAGGCGGCGACATGGCCGCCGCCGATCATCGCGTCCCAGGCGCTGCGGTCGCGCAGGCGATCCAGGTCAAGGTGAGCGTTGTAGCCAGGCAAGTAGCCGTCCTCGGTGTACTGGTGAACCAGCGCACCGCCTCCCCAGTAGGGGACGTTCGGGATGGGCGGGTCGCTGTACGCCTGCCCGTAGTCGCTGTAGTCCGGGCCGCCGGCCACCCACAGCGGGTATCGGGCGGCGACGGCCGACCAGTCATAGGAGCTCAGTACGTTCTGGTAGGTGTAGAAGCCCGGGGTGGAGCCGGTCTCTGCGGCCACCTGGTTGAGGAACGTCAGCGCGGGGCCGGGGCCTAGCCCGACGGCGTCGGCCTCCCAGTCCAGCCAGAACGTGGCACGGCCGACGTACGACTTCGCCCGGTCCAGGAAGTACCGGGCCTGCTCGCCCGCGTCCTCGTCGTTGGCGAAGTGGTAGAAGCCCAACCTCTTGCCCGCGGCCAGCGTCGCCTCCGCCTGGGAGCGCCAGAACGGATTCTCGTAGCCGGTCCCCTCCGTCACCTTGACGATCACGAAGTCAGCCCAGATGGCGGCGATATTGAGCCCGCCCTGATGACTGGAGATGTCGATACCGTGAGCGTGAGCCGGGGCGGCCGCTGGGACCACTGGTGCCGGCACTGTGGCGGTCGCCTTGCCCTTCGCAAACTCGGGCCACTGCTGGAAAAACAGGGCCTCGTCGAAGCGGTGGCAGCTCGTCCATGCGCCACGCTGAGTGAGCGGGTGAGCACTGTAGCGCTTGAGGCGCGTCTCCTCCCCAGTCTGGTCGCCCGGCTGGCCGTCGATGTCGCCGGTCTCCGAAATCCACGACTCCGAGATGAGCGGGTCCACGGCATCCTCGAGGGCGATCACGACGTGCCCCGTACCGCCCTCATTGCCGGCGGACAGGATGATGTCACCGGCCTGGAATCCGCCGTCGGGGCACAGGTTCTCATCCGGCCACGTGCGCTCACGGAAGCCCCTAGCCTCCATGCCGGCACGCATGTTGCCGGTCCAGAAATCATTGATTTCGAGGAGCGCCTGGTGTCCCCATGGGACGCCGTAGGTGTCATGCAGGCCGTAGTCGATTGCGCCGCAGGCCAGGGACGAGCAGTCGGCGTCCTGGGCGCTGGGGACGTGTCCCGCCCAGTCGGCGGCCGCGAACCAGGTGCGGCGGCGGTACTGGCTGTAGCCGACGTTCTCGTTCTCGCTGACCTGCCGTGCGATCCGCGCGGTGACTGCCCCGACGCTCACAGGACGCCCCCGTTCTGCTGCTCCCAGCCGGCGGCGAAGTTGATCGGCCCGGCCTTGAACGGATTCAGCCAGGCACGCGCGACATTCTTGTACGTCTTGCCATCGACAATGATCTGCTCGCCGGGTCCGATCATCGCGTCACGCTGGAGACCCTTGATGTCCTTCGCCTCCGTCGGCGCGTACTCGACGTATGTGTCGATTCGCTTGTCAACTTCTGCCTTGCAGTCGTGCAGGAATCGGCGCTTGTCCTGCTCGGCGTTGACGATGGTGGCGAGCTTGTCGAAATCGGCGTCGCCCATCATCTTAATGTCGTGCTCATTGTAGTTGACCACTACTGCATTCCTTTCGGTGTTGAGGTTGCGATGAGACCGGAATAGCGCTTGTCGTCGGTAAAACTGAAAGTCCCACCGACGCCCTGACCTCCGACGAATCCACCCCTAATCCGGGGGGCCTGACCAGCGGGAACTATCGCCATCACGTTCGCGGTGATCGTGGTCCCGAAAGTCTGGACCGGGAAACGCGCGTAGGCGTACCGGTCCATGATCGCCGCATATATGTCAATGACTCCATTACGGACGATCCCGAAGCACGTCCAGGAAACCTGAACAAGCCGGTCATACGGGCGGACACCAAGATCAATAGTGGCGACGTCGGTGGTTTGATTGCTGTTCAGGTGCCACGTGTAAGAAGCGCCAATACCGGCTTCGGCAGCCTGCACCTCATTCACCGGGGTTATAACCCAACGGCCGCCATTCTTACTGCCGTCCGCCCGGTAGAGGACACCTGAGACGTCCAGGTAGGCGGGGTGCGCGGCCGTCGGCGGGTGACCTGCGGCCTCGGCGCGACTGAGGATTTCCCGGGCCTGAGCCACGGACTGGGCCGGGAAGATCACCCCGGCGACGTCGAAAGCCTTCGACCATGCGGACAATAGGTCGTCCCCCGCCTCGGGGATTGGGATCCCCTTCCAGTGATTGGTGGGCAATCTGGTTCTCCTTACTTGCTGTAGTCAACGGCGATCTGGATGTTCGTGTCCCAATACCCGTACGATGCGTTCCCTTGGGTCTCGAACGTGATCCCCCGGTAGATGCCGTTCTGGAAGTTGGACCAGAGGCTGCTTGGGATGGATATCCACCTGCCCTCTCCACGCCCCCAGCCCCCAGTTTCCAACCAACGCCCATTCGACCCAAATTGGCCCGGGGCAGACTGCCACCCGTGAGCACCAATGCTGGCGACGCCCGTCTGCCCATACCAGTGCTTGGCGTAGACGTAGAGCGACATGTTGTTAATGGTTGCACCCCTCAGGGTGGAGGTCATGTCCGGGAACCCCACAACTGAGTTGTAAGCCCAATTGCCGTATCTACCCTGAGGGAGGGAACCAGACCAGGCCGTGTCCGGTGAACCATTCGAGTACGCCCGCCACCAATTCGCGACGAACACAGATCGGTGATTCTGCCGCGGCGCGGGCTGGGTCTTTCCGTTAGCGACCACTGAATCTGGGAACCTCAGCGTCGCCTTAGGCGCTACGCCGATATCAGTAAGCCACACGTGGGGCGGCTGCGTCCCATAATCCAGTGTCACACCACCAGCAATATAAGCGTGCGCCAGTGAAATCGTGAACTTGTAGGTGCCCGACGTATTAGGTGACCATGGTGGGAAGTGCGCGCGGTCAGTCTGAACCTGGTTCACGAACGCGCCCGGGACTCGGCTCGCCCAACTCACGGTGTCCTTCGCCCCATTCCCCACGGGCCGAATAGACACACGAGGTTCACACATGGCCTTAGCCTGGTTTGGCATCCACGACCAGATCATCTCGCAGTGATACAGGCGCCCCGCCTCAAGATCGACCGTGAGGGTCGCAATCTCGTCATCGCCGCGCACCTGGTGCCGCCCCTGCCCCGGCCAGCCCCAAGCCGTCCCCCAGGCGACAATCCCGCGCGGAATCACGTCCAGGACCGACGCCAGGTCGCGGCCCTTCCAGGTGATCTTGTCGGCCACGGAGAGGGACTGCGCGGTCATGAGGCCATCGCCGGTGATCGTGGCCCTCGCCAGCCCGTCAGTGCCGGTCACGGACAGGAAGTCCTTCCCGGACGTGCCGAGCGTGACGACCTCGGTCGGCTGGCCGCCGACGGCCTTCAGCACGTGCAGGCCCGTGTGATCCATGATCGCCGCATCCCCAGAGGGGTCGCCGGCGACAATCCGCGTGGAAAGCCGGATGGTGTCAGCCAGCAGTTCCCCGGTGATCCGCGCCTGCCCGGCCTGGAGCATCTGCGTCGTCACCTTGGCGAAGGTTCCGACCTTGGCCCACAGCTCGTCGCTGGCGGTGATCTTGGGGGCGGTGACCGCGCCGTCACCTAGTTGGACGTTACCCACAGAGCCGGGGACCAGGACACGACCAGCGATCAACAGGTAGTCCTGCCACGCCTTCGCCTGGCCCGACCACACTTTGATGCCAGTGGCCTGCTTGTCCGCGTTGGTCGCGACCCACAGGTCGCCGTCGGCGGGATCCGCGGGGGCGGTGGTGGCGACGGTCACGCGGCCGAGAGCCCGCTTCAGGGCGTTCGCGGCCGCCTCGCCCGACGTCGAGGCGGCGTCCTTCGCGGCCTTGACCTCCTCGGACAGTTGCTTCTGCGCCGCCTCGATCTCCTTTCGGGCGGCGTCAAGCTCGGCCTTGGTGCCGGCCGCCTCCAGGGCGATCTTCCCCGTCGCGCCCGTCGCACGCGCCTGCCCGCCCTCGGGGAGCGAGGCAGGGCTCACCACCTGGTAGACCTTGCCGTCCCCCGCCTGGAGGCAGACGCACTCCGCGCCGACCGCGGTCACGCCGCCGTCGGCCGGGGCGACCACCTCACTCACCGGCTCGTCGGCCGGGAGTTCCACGCGGACCAGGCCATCGTCCAGGACCTCCAGGACGCGGCCAGTGGCCCACGTGCCCGCCTGCGAGCCGCTGCCGTAGGAGGCTTGCTGGTTGGCGACCGCCGTAGCCGGGGACGGCTTACGATCGATCCACAGGTTCGGCTTCACCATGCCAGTTCCTCCATGTCTATGCGCATCTGCCCGCCGGGCTTGTCCACCGGCAGGCTGTAGGCGGTGACCTTGCCGACGATGACCTCGCCGGCGTCCGTGTGGACGGCGATCACGTCACCGGCCTCCAGGCGCGGATCCGGGACGATCTCCACCGACCTCTTCGACGCCGCCGCGAGGGCGTTCGCCATGTTCGTGTGAGCCGCCTTGTGGACGGCACCCGCCGAGGCCGCCGCGTTGAACTCTCGCCTGTCGGTGACCCACCCGTAGGTGCTGGGTTCGTAGGGCCAGGAGGATGCGACGGCGGTCCCGGTCCACTTCACGGCCGGCTTCCTGTCGTCCGACTGCTGGGGACTGCCAACGGTCACCCACCGGTTCGGGCGACGCTCCACCGACTTGCGGGGCGCCTCGATGAGGAGGTCCCGGCCCGTGTAGCGGGCCACCGGGCTGCCGGCGTCGGTCTGCGCCCACAAGTGCAGGCAGCCGTCAGCCTTCACCGCGTAGTTCAGGCCCCGGGTGTGACACAGGTCCCGGATCGCCTCAGTCCTAGAGTGCCCCCACTGCGTGGACGTAGGCACCAGAGGATTCGGGGTGCCCGGATCCAGGACCACCGGGAGAGTCCCGGCGAGCCGCTGCGCCTCAGACAGCACCGTCGCCCCGCCACGAGGTGACGACGGCCAGGGCATCGGGTCCTGCTCCAGCACCTGCAGCAGGTCCAGCGCCTCGACCTTCACCTTCCCGCTGGCATCCTCTTCCCAGGACTGGTGCTGCCACCACCCCAGGTCAACCTCTTCCCGGCCGGCCGGGGTTTCGAGGATGGCGACGACGTGCGACCGCTGCCCGTAGTTGTTGAGCGGCGACACGGGCGACTCGGGCACCCAGGACGCCGGGCAGGTGTAGGTGAGTTTCCCCGGCACCACTCGGTCGCTGGACCAGTCGATCTGCACGTCCTCACACGGGATGTCCAGAGCGACCACCACGCCACCCAGGTGGACGTCGATGCGTGCTCCGACGGCGACGGGGCCGGCCAGGGCCTCAGTAGACGGGCCGGGCCTCATGGCATCCCCTGCACGCGCTGAGCAACCTCGAGCGCCGACCACGCCTGCCAACCCGGTTCGTCAGGGTGCGCCTCGCCGTAGTCCTGCCACTCACCCCAGGTGGTCACCGGGACGGCCCCCTGCGGGGCCCCATCCTCGCGGGGCTCGTGCGCCGTCCACTTCACCGTCAGCTCGATCAGATCGTCATAGAGACGCTTCCGGGAGACACTGTTGACGATGACCGTCCGCGGCGGCACCCCCGCCGTCGGGGCGGACGGGATGAGCATGATCGGGGCGTGGGACTGGAGCACCCACCACAGGAAGGGCTCATACTCCGTCGGGCAGGCAATGACGCCAGTGCCGGACTCGGGCTCATCCCGGAACGCCCACCTGGTGACCCCACCGACGCGAGACGCCTTAGAGGACCACTCGAGCGGATCCTCATTGCTGACGTAGATGAGGCCGGGGAAGGAACGCCCATCCTTGCCCGTGACGTAGACGCCGTACCAGTCCCCGACACGGCGGGTGAGAGTCACCTCATCCTCGCCCGCCCGGTAGGTGGTCTCGACGCCGGGCGCGGCCAGCCCGTCAGCCACCAGGTGCTGCCCCTCCCCCAGGCGGGCCAGCACACGGTCACCAGCGGTCACCGTGGCCGGCCCATCCACCAGCAGGGACGGGAGCCCGGACGTGGCCCCGATCCACCCCTTGAGCGCCATAGCGCCCCCTCTCTGTCAGTCGTTGCGTGACGCCTCGACGGCGACACGCTCAGCCTCGACGCGCATCCGGCCAATGAGCTCGCCGTCCACGTCGCGCACCTCGAGCACCGAGGGCGCGTTCCCGCCCTTGCCGAGGAGGTCGTCGATCTTCGACCACTGGCCGCCCGTGAACACGGGCTCCGGGCGCCCGGTAGCGTTGAGGACCGTCGTCAGGCCCGGCTGCAAGAAGCCGCCGCTGTCGAACTTGTAGAGGCCGGTTGACGGCGACCCCCAGATGGGGACCTCGCGGACCGGGATCCCGAACGTGGGGGCCTCGACCATCCGGCCACCACCACTGGCGATGGCGATGTGGTGGGCGGGGTACCCCCAGAACAGGAGCGTGCCGGGCGTGTTGTAGGACCCGCCGGGCGTGGAGCCCGCCTGGTAGCCGGCCGCCGTCAGACGCGGGATGTTGCTCCCCATCTGGTGGGCTGCCCAGTAGACGAGGCCCGAGCAGTCCACGCCGGGCGGGATACTCGAGCCGCCCCACACGTAGGTCGCGCCGATCGCCATCCTGGCCGCGTTCACGATGTCAGAGGCGGCCATCGTGGCCGTCTTGCCCTTGAGCCACTCCCCGAACCCGTCAACCCAGCGGCCAGGCAGCGCCCCCGCCATGTCGTGGAAGAACCCCGAGCCGGGCAGGCCGGCCATGACCGCCTTCATCGGGAGGCGGATCAGGCTCTCCACCGCTCCGAGCGGATCCGAGATGATCGATGAGACCGCGTCCGCCGCACTGGAGATCCAGTCGGTGGCCGTATTCCACCCAGACTTTGCGGCTCCCTTGATCTTGTCCCAGATCCCGCCGTCGGCGAAGGCCGCGAAGCGCGCCCCCTGGTCTCCGCCGGGGATGTGCGCCCCGCTACTCCCACGAGCTGCGGCGTTCATGCGGTGCACGGCGGCAGGCCCGCCGACGGCCTTCACCCACTCGGGCCTCATGATGGCCTCGCCGCCGGACAGGGCGATAGCGCCGCCGCCGTCGGGCGAGTAGAAGTGGTAGATGTCCTTGCCGGGGCTGTAGCCTGGCAGCACACCACCGCTGGCGTACCCTGGGATTGCGGAAACGTCAGGGAGTCTCAGTGACAGGCCCAGTTTCTCCGCAATAGAGTCGGCCGTCTTCTTAATACCATTCTTGTAGACGGTATTGATGATGAAATTGATCGGCTTCGCCGCGACCGACTTAACTCCATCCCATACGGTCTGAATACCAGACTTCATATTCTCGAAGGCTTTTTTGATATTCGTGGTGACCGTATCGAAGATCGGCTTGAGCGTGTTCTGGAACCATGTCGCCACCGTGTTGATGGTGGACTTGATGCCGTCCCAGACGGTCTTCAAGCCATTCCACAGCGTGTCCGCGCCGGACTTGATTCCGTTCCAAACTGTGGAGATGACGGGCTGCACGTAGGTCTGGAACCAGCTGACGACCGTGAGCACGCTCGCCTTGATGCCGTTCCAGATGGTGACGATCCCATTCCATAGGAATTGGGCGCCAACCTGAATTCCGGTCCACACTGCGGAAATGACCGGCATGACATAGGCGGTGAAGAAATCCGCGACGGCCTGCACGGCAGTCTTGATCCCATTCCAGATCGTGACGATGCCATTCCACAGGAACTGGGCCCCGATCTTGATGCCATCCCAGACAGCAGACAGGACCGGCATGACGTAGGCGTTGAACCAGTCCACGGCCACGCCGACGGCAGCCTTGATGCCGTCCCACACCCAGACGATGCCCGCCCACAGATACTGGGCCCCAGTCTTGATGCCCTCCCAGGCGGCAGCGAGGACAGGCCCAACATAGGTGACCACCCAGTCCACGACCGTTGAGATCGCAGCCCACCACATCTGGAAGTACAAGACGACGGCGGTAACCAGGACCCACACGGCAACCTTGATGCCGGTCCATACACCAGAAAGGACCGGGCCGACGTAGGTGGAGATCCAGTCCACGACCGTCGAGATCGCCGTCATGATCCCGCCCCAGACGGCGCTCACCGCGCCGCTCAGGACCGACCACACGCCGCTCAGGACGTTCACGGCACCCGAGATCACCGGGACCACGTAGGAGGTGAAGAATCCGCTGACGGCGTTCCACACCGTGTTCCAGGCCGAGCTGAGCGCATTCAGTGTCGCGTCCCAGTAGGGTGCAATCCAGTCCAGGAACTTGCGGAACTCGGCGGTGATCGCCGCCCATGCTTTCTTGCCCGTCTCCGTCTGGGTGAAGAACCAGGCTAAGCCGGCCACGAGCGCGGCGATAGCGGTCACGATCAGGAAGATCGGGTTGGCGTTCATGACCACGTTGAAGGCCGCCTGAGCGCCCTTCGCCGCATTCACAGCACCCTCCATGGCCTTGAGGTTGGTCACCCATTTCAGGATGCTGCCGGCCTCCTTGATCGCCCCCATCGTCTGCGTGGCCTTGTGGAGGCCGTAGAACGCGGTGGCGGCGGTGCCGACGGTGACGGCCAGGGTGGAGAGCATCCCCTTGTGCTCGATGCCCCAGGACGTCGCGGTCAGGAGGGCGTCTCCGACCTTGACAATGGCGTCGCGCAGGCCCTCGAGGAACCCGGTCAGCGGCGAGTCTGGGTCGAGCCCGAAGAGGGGCTTGTCCGTCTCCCCGGTGAAGATGATCTCCGTGATGCCCTGCACCGACGGGATGAGCGTGTCGTTGATCCAGGTGCCGGCCTCGATAGCGGCGTCACGGACGTTGAAGAGGAAGTCCACCAGGGCGGAGTCCTCTTCGAGTCCGAAGAGCGAATCGGGGCCCTGGTAGTCGCCGGAGAACAGGATGCTGGCGACACCCTGGATCCCTGGGATCAGGGTCCCGGTGATCCAGTCCCCGGCGGCCCTGGCGGACTCCCCGATCTTGAAGAGGAAGTCAACGATCCCGGAATCCTCTTCGAGGCCGAAGACCTTGCTAGAGCCGTCGAACTGGCCCTTAGCCAGGATGTCCCAGACACCCTGAATACCGGGGATGAGGTTGTTCTGGATCCAGTCGAAGGCGCCCTCGGCCCCCGACGCGACGTTCCCCATGAAGTCCGTCAGGGCGGGTTTGATCTGGTCAACGATGCCCATCGCGCCGGACACGAGGGTGGCCTCGAGGTTGCCCCAGGCGCCCTCAATCGTCTGGGTTGACGTCGCCGCCTCCTTGGCGACGTCCGTCATTCCCAGGTCCATCACCGCGGCGTTGAATTCCTCGGCGGTGATCTGGCCCTTCTCCATCGCCTCACGGAAATTCCCCGTGTAGGCACCGGCCTCGAGGAGGGCCTGCTGGAGTTTCCCGGATGCGCCGGGAACGGCGTCGGCGAGCTGGTTGAAGTTCTCGGTGGTGAGTTTCCCCTGGCCGGCGGTCTGGGTAAGCACCATGCCAACCGACTTGAATGTTTCCGCATTTCCACCGGCGACGGCATTCAGGTTACCGGCAGCCTCGGCGAGTTTGTCGTAGCCCTGGACATTGTTGGACGCCAGTTGGGCGGTGATCGACTGAATATCACTCAGGCCGTAGACGGTCTTGTCGGCGTATTCCTTCGTGGACTTGGTGAGCCGGTCGACGTCGGCCGCGGACTTGCCAGCGAAGTTCAGCGTGTTCTTGAATTTGTTGGTGGCGTCGCTGGCGTCGATGGCCTGCTTCGCGATGTCGGCGAAGCCTGCACTGAGGGCGACGGTGCTGGCGACAGCAAATGCGCCGGCGGCGATCTTGCCGACCTTGCGGAACGCCCCGCCCAGGCCGGAGATGATGCTGTTCTCGGCGCGGCTGGTGTTGACGCGGTTGAGTTGCCCCTCGACCTCGCGGGTGAGGTTGGAGCCGGAGATAGCGACCTGGATCCAGGCGGTACCGATGTTGTAGCCAGCCACTCAGGCCCTCCTCTATATGCTGGGAGGCCCCACAGCGGCGTGCTGTGGGGCCTCCCCTCTTGTGGTTATGTGCTGGCTTGGGCGGCCAGTTCTGGGTGCCTGGCGAGCCAGCGGCGGGCCTTGGCGTCCTGCCGCTCCTGCGCCTCCCTGGCCTTCTCCTGCCAGCCGGGTTCGGGCGGCTTCGGGGGCTTCGGCAGGTCACTCTGCTTGGCTCCGACGGCGGAGGCGATGTAGCAGCAGATCTGCCAGGCGGCCATGCGGGTAGCGGTCACCTCGTCGGAGAGGGCGACGTCCCCACCCATAGCCCTACCCAGGGCACTGCCGGGCGGGAGCCCCCGGATGAGGACCAGCAGCCGCCTAGGGGTCAGCCGGCCCCGGTAGAGGTCCAGCAAGTCGATCCCGTACACCCTCAGCAGGTCAGCTTCGATCTCCTCCCCATGCTCCCTGAGGAGCGCAGGGAGGGCGATCAGTTTCCCGCGTTCAGGGCCTCGAACACCTGCTGGAGGAACTCGCCCATGGCGTCGGCGTTGACCTTGCCGTCCTTGCGGACGTGGGCCTTCACGTCGTCGTAGGCGTCGCCCAGGACAGCGCGGGTCACGCGCATCATCGCGGCCGGTGAGGCGCTACCGTCCTCCATGGCGGCCAGCGCCTCAATCACCTCCCAGTCGGACTGGAAGACGGTCGGGTCAACCGTGACGGTGAGACCATCAACGGTCACCTCGACGACGCCTCCCTCGTTGGCCTCAGCCGCCTGGAAGTCCTTCGGGGTCGCAGCACCGATCTCCTTGGCGCGCTTCCCGGTCTCGCTGGTCTTCTTGCTAGTCATCTGTCGGTCCCTTTCGGTGGTTGGCGGTCCCAGAATGTGGTGACCCCACCCCGGCGCAGGGACCGACCATCCGCGCCGGGGCAGGGAGAATGAGGGCCTATCAGGCCGGGATCAGCGACTTCGCGTTGGAGTAGATGACGTAGTCGCCCAGCACCGAGAGCTTGTAACTCCAGGCGGTCAGTTCGCCGACCTTGAAGGCGACCTCGCCGCGCTCACCGAGCTCGAGGCGGGGGAAGACGATCCGCATGCGGGTGCGCGCGTCCCCGGTGGAGGCGGTGTCGAAGACGTCGAGGACGCCACTGAGCACGGTCACCGTGCGCTGCGCCTTCGCCGTCAACTTGGCGACGTCCGTCTTCTGTGGGGCGCCACCGATCTGCTCCTGAATCTTCTCGGCCTTGGCGTTCAGGAAGCGGGTCACGATGTCTAACTGCGACTCCAGGAGGGCGGCCTCCAGGCCGGTCTCAGAAGAGTCCATGAAGGTGCGGACCACGCCATGGCCTTGGTGGCCTTTGATCTTGGTCACCGAGTCGTCCATGGTCAGCTTGATGCCGTCATCACTGAGCCATCCGCAGTCCTTCAGGGTGGTGGGTACGGCGGTGGTGAGGCCCTGGATCTTGGTGGCGAGGGCGGGGTCGTAGGCGCCCAGGTAGAGACTGTCGTCGTCAGACCCGAAGCCCAAAACGTTGTCGGCATTCACTGCCATTGGTGTTCTCCTTACGGTTGGTTCCGTGTGGTGATCTGGTAGGTGGCCGTCGCTCGGGCGGCCGTGATAGTCGGGTCGGGCGACTCAGATGGGGCGTTCCCCGTGACCTTCGTGACCGGCCAGTCGTGACCGGCCACGAGCGCGTTCACGGCGGCGTCAACACGAAGGGCCAGGCGCATTGCCTGGCCCGTAGTGGGAGCGAAACTGTCGATGGTGACCTGACCGGTGGAGAGCACCCGCTGGTGCTGGCCCTGCCCGCCCGTAGCGATCACCAGGACCAGAGGATCCGGCGGGTCACCGTTCGCGTAGGGGACGCTGGACATGACCTGCACATCAGGCAGGGCCGCCGCGAGGGCAGCCATCACCAGGGCCTTCGTGTCCCGAGATGTGCCAGCCATCAGCCGCTCCCCCCGCCGTAGACGCGCTCCAAGACGTGCTTGCGGGCCTGCTTCAGCCCCGCCTCACGGGTGCCGGCACGCACGTAGGCGCGGGCACGCGACGTCGTAGACGAGTGCACCTTGAAGCCCTCCCCCGCCCGCTCGGCGAGCCCCTTCGCGGCCCCGTTGACGGCTTCCTGTGCCTCACGGGACTGGAGCATCTGGGCGACGCCAGGCCCGTTGAGCCGGAACTTGATCTTCCCCATCAGGCACCCCCCGTCGTCTTCGGGTCGGTTGCGGCGTGGAGCGTGACCACGGAGCCCTTGGGCCAGCGCGCCGGGGCGCCCTCGACCCTGTACGTGGTGCCTGCGATGCGCAGGAGATCCGATGAGCGAATGTCCGGGTGCTTGCCGCGCCAGTACAGGGTCGGCTGGCTAACGACCGGGAGAGAGCCCACAGCGACCGGCTCGGACGTGCCGCCGGGGTTGAACAGGGCGGGCGGCAGGGGCGTCTCCACGACCGGTCCGGGGACAGCCTCACCGTACTGGTCGCGCCCACCGTCGCCCGCCCTGAGTCTCATCACCTGCACCAGGCCGGCGGCGATCACGGGGCCACCGCCGGAGCCAGCAAGTCCACCTCGAACGCCGCGCTACGGCGGCCGCCCAGTTGCTTCAGTTCAGCCGCCCGCAGGAACAGGTCACCCTCAGGGTTCGCGTAGGTCCATTGATCCGTGAACGGCCCCGTCGTGTGCATCTCCCCAGACACGAGGCCCCGCGGCTCGGGGAGCCCGTCAGCAGCCCCCTGCTCGGCCTGAAGCGCCCGCTTCACGACCGCACAGCAGATGCGCTTCAACGTCACCAGAGACGCGTGCTGCCAGCGCGGAGCCGACGACTTGATGAGGTCCGTCGCATCCTCCAGGAGGACCGCAGCCCGCCTGTGCTCCTGCTCAGACAAGCCACGCCAACGCGCCTCAAGGTCCTCCACCGTCGCGAAGACGTCAGCCATTCTTGCCCCGCTTCAGGGACTCCTCCTCGGGCGGGGCGGTGTCCTCCGGGGCCACGGGCTCCGTGGGAGCCTCAGGGTCCTCGGGGCTGGTCTCGGCGTGCTCGCCACCAATATCGGCGGCGTCGATACCCCACTCCTCCAGCAGCGGAGCAAGCTCCTGCATCGTGGCCTCATCCGCCTCGGCGACCCCATCCAAGAACTCGACGTGCGGGGTGGTCACCAACAGTGACGGGTGCTTGTAGCAAGTGATCCTCATGATTCCTTCTCTCTCAGGGCCGGGCAGGGGCGCCCCACACACTGCGAGGCGCCCCAAGCCACGTCAGCCAGCAGCCACCGTCAGGCAGCCGTGCGCCTTCTCGTTGCCGAAGCGCAGGCCGATCTCGCCGTAGATCTGCACGTCATCCGACGCACCGGTCTTCGCCAGCGGCTCCGCGAAGAAATGCCCCTTCCCGGGGACCTCCAGGAACACCGGAGCCAACTGCTCCAGGGACGCCACGATCAGCTTCGTAGCCGGCACGTAGCGGCTGAGCATGATGTTCATCGTCCCGAAGTCGGTCTCCAGGGTCTTGAGGTTGACGCCACCGACGTTGCGGGTGCCCTCCTGGTACTTGGCGTCCTTGATGAACACCTTGGTCAGGGCGCGCTTGAGCTTGGAGTTGACGATGATGGTCCGGGTCTCGCCCTCCTGGAGGCCCCCGTTCGTCCACACCTTCTCAACCAGGTCGAGGACGTCAGCCTCGGTCAACTCAGCGGCCTTGTGAGTGGTCGTCGCCACGTTGGTCTTGATCGCCTCGATCAGACCCTTGGTCTTGCGGGCGGTCTGATTGTCCGTCGGGTTGGCGAACGTCCCGGTGATGAAGCCCTTCTCGACGTCGCGGGCGATCTGCTTCATGGCGGTGTCGATCTGCCAGGCCAGTTCATCGGCGGGCAGGACCGTGTCACCAATGGTGACGGTCTTCGCCCCGGTCGCAGGGGACACCTGCTTGGTCGCACCCTGCTTGGTGTAGGAGACGCTGACCTTCTCCTGGTGGATCTCGACGACGTTGTAGTCGGCGAAGCGCTGGCGGCCCTCGGCAGCGGGGGCGGTAGCGCCCTCAGTGCGCTGGCGGCCGTCGTCCGCGTCGCGCAGGTCGTAGCCGCTCCAGGAGAAGATAGTGCTGCCGGCGGAGACGCCGCCGGTCAGGCCACCGATCGAGGACAGCAGCGGAGTGTCCTCGGGGCTGGCGGCGAAGAGTTCGCCCGTGTAGTTCGGGCAGTTGTAGGTGGTTGCCATGCCGGTGATTCCGGGCATCATGGCTCCTTTCGTTCGTGATGGCTCATCAGTGGGAGCCGAGTTTCAGGGCCTTCAGGGAGGCCGTGAGAGTCCGGTCTCCGGCCGCTTCGGCTGCGGCGATCTGCTCATCGAGGGAGGCGGCTCCCGCTCCGGGCGGGTTACCGTGGTGGCGCACGACAGGCTGGGTGGGAGCCTCGGCGGGCTTGGCCTGCTCGGCGGCCCACGCCTTGACCTGCTCAGCCCATGCGGTCGGGTCATCGCCGGGGCCAGCGAGGATGTCAACGGGGACACCGGTTGCCGCGGCGACCTCGGCACGCTCCTTCTCGGCCCGCATCGCGGCAAGGTCGGCCTGGAGGCTGGCGAGGGTCTCGGCCTGCTTCTGGGCTTCGGTCTTACCTGCGTCCTCGGCTGCCTTGATCTGGGCTGCGAGGTCGTTGGCGCGCTTCTCGGCCTCTCGGCGGGCGGCGCGCTCGGCGGCTAGGGCCTTCTTGCCGGCGTCTCCGAGCGTGTCGGTGGCGTCGCCCGTCGCGGGCTCCCCACTGGTCTGCTCGGTGGTCTCGGTGGCCTCGGTCGGCTCCGCGGACTCATCGGCACTTGCGGCCTCAGCGGTCTGGACGGTCTTGCGCATTGGGTTCTCCCTCGGTGATAGGTGCCATCGCGGCACGACAAAGCCCCCACCGTCGCGGCAGGGGCTCATAGGTATGGTTGGGTCACTCGGCGGGGGTAACCCCGTCAGTGAAAGACTCAGGTGAGAGGCGGCGCATCTCGGCGGCGATCGCCTTGTCATCGACGGCGGCACCGGACGCCTTCACGGCCGCCCTGGCCTTGTCATAGGTGGCGCGCAGGGCCCCCGGGTCGTAGCCGTCGATGCGGGGCTTCTGCCCCTTCCACAATGGCGTCGGGACGCAGTGGCAGTCGTGGTGGTAGGAGTGCCCCTCGCCGCCAGCCGTCGCCTTCGTCGCGTAGACGAACCCACGGGAGGCGAGCATCGAGCACCAGGCGCAGCAGCCACCAGGACCAGGCACGCGCGCCCACCTCGGGCGGGCAGGATCAGCGGCCGCACTCATCTCCACAGTCCGCTTCCCCTGCGCCACAATCGAACGCGTTAGGTGGTTCCGCAGCTTGTCGAGCGTGTCCTCAGGGTCCCCGTCGAAGAGGCCCCGCGCGGCCCACCGCGTGGTCCGCTCCACCTGCTCGGGCGACAGGCCATCGTCCAGGACGGCGGTGAACCCGTCGCCAGCGGCGGACACGTCACGCAGCGCGTCATACCAGTCAGCGGCAGACGCGGCCGAGATGTCCCCGTACCGGGTCAGCAGCCGGTCCATGACCTCACCGAGCGCGTCGCGCGCCACGGCGGGGTCAAGGGCTGCCAGGTCCAGGCGTGCGGCGAAGGCGTCGAAGTCCCTCACCGCCGCCGCTCCAGGTCAGCCCGCGTCGCCACCGCTGGTCACCTCGACCGGAGCCTCAGCGGGCTCCTGCGGCGCAGGGGCGGCCGGGGCGGGCGTGGACGCCAGCAGACGATCCAGCACCCCACCAGCCTGCGCCCGCTTGATCTGCGACCGAATCCTGACGATCTGCTCGGCGCTGTACCCCAGTTCCTCCAGGGCCACGTCAGTCTGAGCAAGCTCCGGGATCGCGCTGATCTGCTTGACCACCGCATCGGACTGGCTGACGACGGACGGCATGGCCGGGTTGCGCCAGCGGGTCGCGAGGTTCCGCACCTCGTCGTCCATCTCCGAGACGGGGATACCGTCACGGAGGCAGATGGCGTCCTGCACGATCCGGTTCAGGCCGTAGCCGATGCTGCGGGTCGTGTTCTGCGCCTCGACGACGAGGTCTTCCTTGGCGGCGTAGATCGCCTCAGCCGAGGACGGGTTGTCCTGGACGATCCCGAGCGCGGAGATCGGCAGCGACGTCGCCGAAGCAAACTCCGCCGCAAGCGCGCGCTTCATCGCCAGGAACGGCTCCATCGACTGCTGCGGGATCACCTGCAGGTCGGGCTTGTCCCCGTCCTCGTCCTTCGGCAGTGACTTGAGGCGCCCCATGTACCAGGACCAGAGCGGAACCTTCTCCCCCTGGGAGTTCTGGAACATCGTCTCATCCGCACCCAGCAGCAGCAGCGCAGGGGCCGCGTACAGGTCCGATGAGACCTCCGTGCGGAAGCCCGCGCGGACCACACGGTCGGTGATGGACATGACCTCACGGCTGATACGCGACCGCCCAAACGGCCTGCCGAGCGCGGGCCGGTACGGAAGCGGCTCCATCGGGACACGCCCCAGGGAGTGATCCATACGGGCGACAGCCACCCAACCCCGGTCCCCCAGGGCCAGGCGCGTCACATGCTCGCTAGTGAGGAGGAGCATCGACGTCGGCTTGCCGTTATCGTCAGCGGAGTCCACCAGCAAGCCGGCCTCCAGGCCACGACGCCTGACGTCCCACAGGCCCGTCGCCCACAGGGCGTCAGCGCCCGTCACAACCACGTCAGGGTCACCCGCAGCCGCGTCCCCCGGCAGAGCCACCACGAAACTGCAGCAGTAGGTCAGCGTCGCGTCCACAAGCTCAGGCACCAGCAGATCGAACCGGTTGTCGTGCAGGAGGCTCATGGCCCCCAGGGGGTCCTCCTCGCCCGACGGCGACGTGACCCCATCCCACATGCAGCGGGATGCCAGGGAGGTGACGGCCTTGTCGGGCCAGCCACAGACGATGTCCAGTTGGTCCCGCATGTAGGGGGGCACGGAGGCACCCAGGAACGCCACGTTCACCTGCATGTCCCGGTACTGGCGGCGCAGCGCGTTCCGGGCGCGCTTGGCCTGCCACTGCTTCACCAGGCGGGCCATGAGGGCGGCGTCATCCTCAGCCAGGCCGACGACGTCGGTCGGCACCGGGGAGTAGTAGGCCCACTGGTCCATCACATCACCACCCCCACGCGGCTGCCGGCCAGTTCGCGCGGCCTGCGCTTCGTTGTCTTCGTAGCCCAGTGGGCCAATGTCAATGCGTCCATGCCCGCCGACGTCATCCCCTCAGGTGCGGTCCAACCGAACCCACCGCCAGCGCCGATCTTCCGGCGACTGATGACGGCCGCCTCAGCCTCTAGCTCGGCGTCGTCCGGGTGAGACAGGGACCGGTCCCGGATCGCGGCGTCCATCATCGCGTGAGCGCTGATGACCTGATCCGTCGTCGGTGTCCAAATCACCTTCGGACTGAACCCCGCGGCACGAAGCCGATCAACCAGGTCACCCGCGCCGGACTTGCCGTCCACGACGATCTGCGCCCACCGATCCCGATGCTCCAGCAGGTAGTCCAGGATCCAGTGCACGCCTTCGCCCATGTTCCGCACCCCCTGGGAGGTGCACAGTTGGCCGAAGACAGCCTCGGACTTGCGCTCAGGCTTCCGGCCAGCACGAGCAAGCGCCACCGTGGAGCCATCCACCGAGAACCGCACGGCGGCGCACCAGCGCAGACCGCTCGGGGCATCGTCCACCGTCAGCGCGTTCCACGCCTCACGGCCAATCGCCTGAGACGCGACCTCCGGATCCCAGATCCCCAGGCCCTCACGCCGGAACGACTCGGGGCCCAGTTGGCGCTTCATCCTGAGGATCGCCGACTCCGGCGTCCGGTGCGGGAACGATGGATTCGCCTTCCGCCACTGGCGGCGGTCCTCCGGGTCCGCGTCATCATCCGCGCCGACCTCGACGTACAGGCCATCGGCCAGTTCGCCAGCCAGCGCCGCCTTACGGAAGCCGCTGAACGCCTCAGACGGGTCAGTCGGCCTAGGCGGCGTCCCCAGACGCAAGATCAACGGGTTCGGGGCTGTGTTGACCGCAGGCACCATGTCATCCAGGGCGCGCTGGCCGAGAATCTGTGCCTCATCGAACACGATGATGTCGACGCCAGCGAAACCTCTGCCGAAGCCGCCTTCGCGAGCGCCGAAGAGGATGCGGGAGCCGTTGGTGAACTTGATCTGCTGCTGGCCGTTCGCCTGCCTCGGGCGGCCGTCGATATACGGGGCGATCTCGGGCTTCAGGGCGAGGGCCTGCATCGCCGCGAACGTCTCATCCGCCGTCCTCGTGCGGTGCGCCGTCCACAGGACGAACAGGTTCTCCTGGAGGGTGCACAAGGCAAAGATGATCGCCCCGAAGGTATAGGTCTTGCCCACCTGACGGGGCATCGAGACCTGCACGCCGTCGATCCCGGCCGCATAGAGGCCACTATCCCGCTTCGCTAGAATCCCGCGGCCCAGCCCGTCCTGCCAACGGTCAAAGCCGAGCGAGAAGAGCTTGCACCTGTCGCGCACACGCGGCCAGCCCGTGGACGTGATGCCTTCGGGCAGGATGAGGTGCTTCGCGATGTCGGACAGGCGGGGCTCAGATGTCGCCGAGCCCATCCTCATCCTCCGTCGCCTCAGTCGCCGTCTGCCGCTCGCGCTCCTCGCGAGCCAGATCGATCTCCCGGATCTCCCTGTCAACCTCAATGAGGCGACGCGTCAGGGCAGCCAAGTCGCGCGGGGGCGTCTCAGAGGTGCCCACCGCATCCGCAAGACGACGACGGATCGCGGCCAGCACATCCCTACGGTCCCCATGCTCCGTCGCATCCAGGACGCTCGCGGGTGCCGTAGGGGCCATGGGGGCTGTCTCGCCGTCCTTCACGGCGTGGAGTTTCCTCGCGGCACTCATGAGCACCCCCTTGGGAAAAAACAGTGGGGAGAGATGCCGCTATACCCACGGGGGTGCGAGGGGG
>QWCL01000295.1_pt1 | contig 39718 bp, 53 predicted proteins | sample 1972551 | NCBI WGS metagenome assembly QWCL01 (sample SAMN09866709, study PRJNA288562) | Human oral metagenome isolate term2_saliva, whole genome shotgun sequencing... | isolation source: mouth | host: Homo sapiens | place: USA: California
AAATAAGGGCTTACAGGTAATTCTGTAAGCCCTTATTTTTGTTTGACATCATAAAGTCTTGCGTGGTTTGACATCATTTTGACATCAGAATATTTTAGAAATACGTGCTACGATGTCATCTTCCATTTTAGGTGTCACATGTGAGTAAGTATCCATCGTTTCTTGGAATGAAGCATGCCCTAGACGTTCCTGTATGGCTTTCATATTGGCCCCATTTTCAATGAGAAGGGTAGCGTGGGTATGTCTAGTACCATGCATGGTAAAAGATGGCTTACCGATTAAATTGGCGTATTTCTTACATAACTTGCTGACTTCATCAGGACATCGAGGACCGCCCTTTATTCCAGGAAATACAAGGTTATTATTAATCCAGTTCATGGTTTTAATTCTGCGCTTGTCTATGACTGTTTTATGCTTCATAAGCTCCTGGAGTGTTTCCGTATCAATGGCAATTATCCGTTTTGAAGATGTGGTCTTAGTTGTATTGGATATAACTGCCGTAGATCCGATTTTGAGGGCTGTTTGTGAAATGGATATAGTTGATTTCTTAAAATCGATATCCGACCATCGTAAGCCTAATAATTCAGACCGACGCATACCTGTTGCAAATGCTAATTTAAATAGAGCATGATGTTCTGTATTTGATATATTAGATAAGAAATCTTTTACTTCATCTGCAGATAACGTTACCATATGACGGACTTTAACCTGTTTTGGTCGGTCTATGTTTTTCATATAGTTTTTAGGGATAATGTCATCTTTTACCGCCTGCTCTAATATGGATCCTAGAATTGTCATGGTGTAGGATATAGTCCTTGATGACAATCCATCCATTGATTCAAAGACATACCGTAATGTATTAGGTTTAATTTCAGCTAACTTTACACAGCCGATTTTATCTCTGATATAGCGATTGATAATGCCTGTATAGCTTTGATATGTGGCAGGGGTTATAGTCTTTTCCTTTAGTTGTAACCATATATTAATCCAGGTGTTTAATGAAATTGTATCATCGAAATTAGCACATGCTTGATTTGTATTTACGTATTTCTCCATGGCTTCTATGGCAGCTTTCTTGGTAGTGCCATAAAAGTATTTACGCTTACCGTTTATCATCTTCGATACTTGGTAGCGTCCATCGGTTCGTTTTTTAGCCATATCTACAATCCTTATAATAAACAAAAAAAGATGAGGTCCTGTTCCATAAGAACAAGACCTCATCTTTAGTTGCGGCTAAACCGCTTATAATGATTTTAGTTTGGGGCTAAACCCCTTTGTTCTTACATTATAGAATAGATGTTAAAAAAAATCAACAATTTTTGGACTCTATTACAATTTTACTTTATATTGTATAAGTCTTTCATAACTGCTCGAATTTTATCAGTAGCCTGCCTATCTACTCGCATATTATAAAGCGCATCTTTAGGATATCTAGGGTTTTGTATGCGTATTTTACTTACCGTCCTGATTTGAGAGACTATAGCGACAGTGCCTGCATTTAACCTTGATACTTCTTTCATAATTATATCGTGCCTAGCAAGTAGGTTCTTAGCTTCCTCTAGCTGTTTTTCAAAGCGTGCAATATCTTTAACAGTTATCGTCTTTGGGTCTGTATTTTCAACTTCCTTTATGAAGGTGCCGCATTTGTCTAACATCTCTCCCGACCTGTCCAGTAGGACTGTAAATAATTCTGTCCCCAAATAAACATCTGATTTATATAGTGTTTTGGGGCTTTCTTTACCTAGTTTTAGAGACCGTAGCGGGACAACAGTGACTGTGCTGTTTTTAGAATTACTAGGCGCAAGTACTATAGCATAATGTAGGCCCCCAAATTCAGAGCCTATGCCAAAGCCGAAGTCAACTTTAACTATGTCGCCAGGTTTAAATTGAGGAAAATATTTCGGATTAAAAGATTCTTCTTGTTTTATATATCTCAAATAATTGCGTAGCCAATAATAAAGTAGGGCCGCCTTGTGTTGGTCTGAGCCTAGTATGTTTTTTAAAAACGTACTTATGTTATTTGCAAGCTCCGCTATTTTCGATGTCAAAGCACCTTTGTTTTCTGGCTTTTTTAGATCCATTTAGAACCTCCTTGGTTGTGCGTTTTATATCCCAAAAATCCCTCTAATGATGCTACGATTGCGTTCATGTTTAGCTTTTCGTTCTGCTTCTTTTTGCTGTGCGATTCTAGCTTCCTGTTGCGATTTTTCTAGCTGAGCTTTTTCTTCAGCTCGTGCTTGTGCTTCATTTGCTTGTTGTTTTTTGTAGTCTGCTAATTTAACATCACGACCGACTAACCCTTTTACAGAAGCAATGAGTGCTTCATCGCCACTGCCTGGCGCAGCTGTATGATTTTGTCCGTGAAAGCTATCTTGTACGTAAGCTGTATCAGACCCGCTTTGATAAATATAATATTGGCCAACATCCATAGAGTTATTCTCAAAATATATGTCGTAGGACGTAAGTTGTTGGCGCCCATTTGATCTAACCCAAACCGCCCAGGTCTTGGCAGTATCAGTAGATGGGTCATAAGACAATGCATTCAAATCGACTTTCCCTGTGTAGTCAGAATTGGAATAGAACCATTGCCAACGTGCATCATTGAATTCCTTAGCGCTAACCATCATTGTTGAACATAATGCAAATATTGTTGCTAATACTAATCCCTTTTTCATGTTAACATCTCCCTTTTATATAATCCCTTATAATACTGATACATAATGATGGTAGAAATCTATAGCCTCTAATTCGGCATCATCGATACAGAGGTTTTTGTTTATATAGATATTATGAGTATCTATATCTTCACATTCCTCTGATACAGCGTTGGCATGTGGTAAGTCGCAATAAATCAAATTTACAACCAATATAACACTCTCCCTTGTGTATTATTTGTTTTTTAATTTTAAAAGCTCAATATATTCGACAGCTTTTTCTAAGTCCTCCTTACTGATGTCTTTGGCAGCAGAGAAGAGCATACGAGCCCCTGGACGTGTGCGTAGGTATTCAGCAAATTCGGCTGCTTCTGGGTCGGTATAGTAGCCGTCATTATTTGGCTCGCCTATCATAGCCAAATCGTCTGCCGTAATACCGAGCCCTTTACATATTTTAGCTATATTATCTATAGAAGCCCCTCCAACATTTCGTAATATGGAAAATAAAGTAGATGGGGGCATACCTATGTATTGCGCAAACTCACGTTGGGAACCGTGCTTTTTTATTAACATTTTTAAGTACTCTTCTCTTGTCATGGCGAAACTCCTATAACGTAATAATGGTAATTACATATATAGGATAGCATTTGATGTACGAAATTTCAATAATTAAATACGATATTTCAAACATTAATTATATTTAAACGAAATATCAACAAGAATTTATTGGACGTGGACGAAATATCGAGCTATACTAAAGCCATAGAGATGAACGAAATATCGTACATCATAAATGTTTTAACGTGAAAGGAGGTGAGTATATGTATAAAAACCTAAATGCTGAGTTGGCGAGAATGGGGTGGACAAGAAAAGACCTTGCACTAGCTGCCGATATCCGTTACCAAACCTTGAGCGAAAAGATGAACGGTAAAACAGCATTTACATTCCCTGAAGCAATTAAAATTAAAAAGGCTATGAAAATCGATATGCCCTTAGAACAAATTTTTTTAGATTGAATGTCCGAAATATAAAGCGGCAAGGAGGGCAGGTTATGAAAGAATTCGTAATCAGAATGTTCGGCGAAGCCATTACGGAACGCATGAACGAGTTAGGCATGACTAAGACGGCACTGATCAAACAAGCTGAAATCTCGATGGATACATTGAACCGAGCTATCAAAGGACGGTCAGTACAAATGTCGACAGTCGTTGGTATCTGCTATGCGTTGTGTGTCGATGATTCTGAAAGTCACGACTTTTGGGAAACCGATTACTACAACCCTAAGTTGGATAGGAGGTAGTTATGAATAAAGAATCACTCTATGAATTATGTTCGATATGCTTATGGATTTTAGCATTAGGTATATCCTCCAGCATAAGCATATTCATCTTAGTATGGATGTTCCGATTGGCATGTGGTTGCTAGGAGGTGCATATGAATAAGATGTGCATCACAGTAGCGGAAGCTGCAGAACTTGCTAGCGTACCGCAAGCCGTTATCAGAGAATGGGCGCAAGATTTTGACTTCCCGTCATCGCAGCTGTATTAGCTGTTGGTGCCATGGGGAGCCTACAACTTGATGTAATCGACTTTTGGACTTGGTTTTGTCAAACCATGCTTGGTGTTACATTATGGATTTTAGCTGGATATTGGTTAGAAGATATCCACGAATTGGAAAAAGAAAAAGTCCGCTGGTGAAAAGTTAGAAAAAGTTTCAGCGGACTTGGTAGAGTGATGATCTAATAACACTCTACCTGTATTGTACAAAATATAGGAGATTAAAACAATGAACAACATTAAAAAAGCAACTTTAGTATTAGGTATTTCTGTATTAGCAGTAAACGTGGCAAGTGCAAATAATAACACATTAGGTGGTACAGATAACACAATCACACCAGCATCTCATAGTAGTGCAGTATTTGGCTATCAAAATACAATCGATGCAAATAATGCGTTAGCGTTCGGTACAAATAATACTGTAACTGGTGAAAATGGTTTCGCAGGTGGTAATAATGCTACTGCAGCAGGACGTAATAGCTTCGCTTTTGGTTCTCACGCCGAAAGCCTAGTGGAATACACTGTGGCGATCGGTAATCAAGCTCGTGTGTCTAGTTATGACAGCGTAGCTATCGGCAACGGTGCCTTCGTATCCGGTGAATCTAGTGTAACTCTAGGTCGTACCAACAACGTTACGGGCGAAAACTCCGTAGCAATCGGTGCTAACAATGGCACAGTAGCCGGTGGCCAGTCTGCCGTAATCGGCTACAACAATAAAATTGGTTCCCAAAAGGAACAGCTCGTGTTCGGGTCTAACTCCGAATCTAGTGGCCAAGGAGCCCTAGTATTTGGCACACACTCCAAAGCCGTAGCAATGGACGCCGTTGCATTCGGTAACAACACGATTGCGGACAAATCGAATGCAGTTGCCATCGGTACCAATTCCGTTACCGATGATGCGGTAGGGGTTGATGGTATCACAATTAATGGTACTCGCCACGTATTTGCAGGCGAGCAACCGGCAAGCGTAGTAAGTTTTGGTGCTAAAGCCCGTGCTGGTGCAGGCGGAGTAACTCAATACAACCGCCAACTCACGAATGTTAGTGCCGGTCAAATCTCCGCTGATTCATTAGACGCGGTGAACGGATCCCAACTGTTCGCTGCGATTGATGAAATCGAAACTAACGCTAAACAAATTAACAAAAACAAGCAAAACATTAAAGATGTGGCAATCGGTTTGAACATGTTAGGCGATGTAGTGAATGATCATGAACAAGCTATCGCAGGTAATACTACTGCAATCGCCAACAACACTAACCGCATCAATGGTAATACATCTGCTATCAATTCCCTTGGCCAAAAGGTAACTGCTAATACAGCGGATATTAGAAGCCTTGAACATGTGGCAGATAATCACGAAGGGCGTATCACGACTTTAGAAAATCGTTCTTTGGGCTTAGCTAATGACATTAAAAGCAAGGTTAACAATCTTGGCCAACGTGTTAATAAGTTGGGCGCAAGTTCCGCAGCACTAGCAGGTCTACACCCACTTGAATATAACAAGAATGACAAAGGTAGTTTTGCTATTAGCTATGGTCATTACCGTAACGCTAACGCAATCGCACTTGGTGCATTCTATAGCCCTAACGAAAAAGTACGCTTAGGATTCGGCATCACTTTAGGTGGTGAAACTCAATTCAATATTAATGCTGCATTCCGTACCGGTAGAGGTTCTGAATATGAACCACAAGCTAAGAATGGTGAACTCGAACAACTTCGCCAGGAAGTAGAAACACTTAAGGCGTTAGTTAATAAATAAGGAGGTTACTATGCCGGAATTAACGTCTAAAAAGGTGATGCCCACGATTAATACATTTGACTTTGATTTCTTTGCTGACAACAAAGGTAAAAGAAATGCAGCTCAAAAAGTAGCAATTATTACAACTAATAGTTACATTAAACTTTCGCTAGCTGCATATAGAAAACTAAATGGACCTGAGTATTTTAGAGTTGGGATAGATATTGATAATAAAGCAATTTGTGTAGCACCAGCGTTATCTACAGAGACTTATATATTTAAGCCAACAGCAACACAAATCGAAAGGAATACTATTTATATATCTAAAAGTCGCAGTGTAATCAAAAGGCTTCGTGAACTTGGCATTCCAAAGATTGTAGAAGGTCGCTTAGTTGATGATGAATTACTGTTTAAATTCTAAAGGAGAAACTATCATGGAAAATCAAAATATCTTAACTATTAAATTCAATACATTAGATGATCTAGCAGTGCAAGTAGCAGATTGGCATGAACGATTAAATCATCAATGCTGCGGTAATTGCTCTGATACTGAAGTACCTACAGCAACAGTTAGTGAGACTATCGATGTCGAAGTAGAGGCTCCTGCAGTTGAAGAAAAAGCAGATACTAAACAACAACCAGAGCCCATTGAAATTGTGCCTGTACAAGAAGATGTTCCTGTAACTGATTTTGAAGGTAAACCAACAAAAACTGAATCAGAAGAAAAGGCTGAACCAGCAACCGAATCTGTAGTAGAAACGCCTCCTACTGAAGCGCCAATTGAAGAACAAGCTATTGTGGAAGACCCGAATCAAGATACAGCATTAGATGTAACTGCTGAACCGGTAGATAAAAAAGCCTTTTATAAGGAATTCCGTGAATGGATGGGCGAAGATGGGGTAAAAGCAAAAAAAGCACTTGCAATTTTTGGCAAGCATGGTGTTACTCATCCATCTAGTGACTCTTTGACAGATGATCTTATCACCGATTTGAAATCCATTATGGCAGAGGAGGCTTAAATATGTCTAAACAACAATTCAAAAGCCAAGCAGATATATGCAAGAAGTCGCTAGACATATTACATAAGGCCGTTGAAATGGACCCTAGCAACGCTGAAGAATACCAAGCTGGTATTGCTTACACAGAAGGGGTTATGAAAGCCTCTAATGCCATTGTAAAAGCTTTTGATGTAGTAGAGCCACCTAAGACAGCTACACCTAAAGAAAAATCTGAAGACACTCCTAAAGAAGAAAAACCTAAACGTAAGCGTAAGGCCAAATCAAGCGAGCCTCCTGTACCTGTTGTTAAAGAGGCTGAAGAAGTGATTGCCCCTGTGCCAGAAGAAGATGCGGACTTATTCGCTATGTTCGGCGACTAAAAGGAGGTATTCACTGTGGAGATTGTATCCAGTACCTATATTCACAAAATGTTCGATAGCGTAATTCTAGAGGTTCCTTATGGAGCAGAATACACAACTGTCCACCATATCGACTGTGGGTTTACGTTTGGGGGTAGCTGGCAACGTAAATATTCATATCATAATGGATATGTTACCGGTGCCAAATACTACACCTGTCCAAACTGCCAAACATCATCAAATCCTTTTGATCATAAGATTTACTATTCCATTAGTGATGAGAAAGTATACCCTGTGACAGCTTATGTGGAGGTTATTAATTACAAGCATTTCTTAGATTTGAAAATTAGATACCAAGGCATACAGCTTTTCTTTGACGGTAGAAAAAACGACCACGGAATGTGTACGGAAACGTTGCGATTCGACTTTAAGAAACGTAAGGCTATATTCATTGATAGATTTAGACTTCGTCATGAGTTGACTGTTGATTACATTCGTGAAAATGAGATTATGCCTGTACTTAAATTCTTTGGTGATTCATATGCAATGACAGACTTTAACAGAAAATTTTTAAACAAAACATTCAAAGCATTAAGGGCTATGTTTGAAAAACGATTAAAGGAAACATATGGGTATGGCACTAAGGATGTATATGTAGCTCCTGGTGCCACTGAAGACAGCGGCTATCATTTTACGATGCTGCTTAATATGATTTTAAAATTATCGGCACCGGATATGCCTAGCATTGTTAGCTTAATGAAACAATATGTGTATTGGACTAATGCTTATAGCTTATATCGATACACAAATATTCCTTTTGAAGACGATGTATTGGCGGCTACAAGAAAAGGTATGAATTTTCAAGAAGCACTTAGACAATCATACAAGGCTCCCAATAGTAGAGCCTTGCGGAAGTGTATGGTTAATGATCCATTAAGCGTATATATGTCTGATGTTCTAAATCTCTTCAGTGATGAAAATTGTAGACGTACTATCCTCACGCTACAACGAAGCTATGAAAGTGCTTGTCCATATACAGGCAAGCTTCATAACGCTAATGATTTTCGTAAGGCGATGAAGCTAAATATACCTCGCTCTAAGGACATGTGGCAGGAGCTAATTAAGCGATGTGGTGAGCCAGCGGTATTGCGCTGGATGTTATCCGAAGACATTCGTGATATCGAAGATTGTGTAGATATGTACACAAAACTCGATACAAAATACCAAGATGTATTATGGGCAAAACGATTTAAGCTGAAGAACTTTCATGATGAAGTTATCAGAATCTTCAATAAGCAAGAGTACGGCGACGTAATGCTTCCGGAGGTTCCTCAATTACAAGCGGATGTAAACGGAATGCATTTTATGGTCCCAAGAACTGCAGCAGATTTAATGACTGCTGGTAAACGGTTAAAAAATTGTGTTGGCTCATACCGAGATAGAGTCATGAAAGGAACTACGGCAATAGTGCTAGTTACTGATGATGCTATGAAGCCAGTTGCATGCCTAGAATTGGCCAATAAGGGTAAGAAGAAAGGTCGTCAAATATTTGACTTAGTACAGGCTAAGCTCTTTGCTAATGAAATGCTTAAAAAGAATGCTCATATTAATTCGACGGTCATGCAATGGGCCAATCAATTAAAGATTGAACCGCATACCATCGATGTGGATGCCACTGTTGTATAGGAGATCACTATGAAACTCACAAAATTAGAATTACTAAATTTTAAAGGGCTAAAGTCCTTTACCATAAATCTTAATGGCGATGTCGTAATCCGTGGCGATAATGCTACTGGTAAAACAACTGTATTTGACTCTGTGTGCTGGTTACTATTTGGCAAAGATAGCCTAGATAGGGCTGACTTTGAAATCAAAACATTGGATGGAGGAGAACCCATTCATAAAGTCAATCATGAAGTAACAGGTACCTTTACTTTAGATGAAGGTGGCACAGTAGAACTCAAACGTGTGTATCGTGAAAAGTATTCATCCCCTCGTGGTGGTGAAGTAACTATGACAGGACACACGACAGATTATTTTGTTGATGGTGTTCCTAAAAAAGAAAAAGAATACAAAGAAATGGTTAGTTCTCTTGTCGATGAAAGCATCTTCAAATTAATTACAAATCCATTGTATTTTAACGAAACGTACTCCTGGCAAAATCGTCGCAAGTTACTTTTGGAAATGTGCGGGGATATCTCAGACGAAGATGTTATCGCAAGCCATGATGAATTAAGACGATTGGCTGAACTGTTAGAGGGGAGAACAGTAGATGATCATCGTAAGGTGGTCGCAGCTAAGAAGACCGCCATAAATAAAGAGCTGGATATGATTCCAGTTCGCATTGATGAAGCTATGCGTAATAAACCTGAAATTACATCTGATAAAGCAAAACTCATTCGTGATATTGAAACCTTATCCGCTGGTATAGATGAAGTTGAAAAACAAAAGGCAATTATTCAAAACGGGTTTAGTTCTACTGAAAAGGAATCTAAAATCCGTGATATTAACCGTCAGATAGAGGCTCAAAGCTCTAAAGTACTATCCGACTATCACAAACAAAAACAACATCTACGTGGTGAATATGAAGCCTCTTTAACCAAACTAAAAATGGTAGAAGTAGACAGAGGTAGATGTGCTGATAGACGAGATGAGCTCAATAAAGAAATTGAACGTGAGTCTAAACGCATTGTAACCTTACAATCTGAATTTGATACGTTTAACGCACAACAATTCAATAAAGAATCTTGCCCTACTTGTGGCCAAGCACTACCCGCGGATAAGCAAGAGATTCTCGAGGCAGAGTTTAACGCCAATAAATCTAAGAAGCTTGAGGAGTGGAAAGGGCTTATTGAAAGTGCAGTAAAGCTTAAAGCAAACTATGAAGAGCAACAAGAAATTATGGTATCAAAGATTGATAGTTTAACTACTGAGGCATCTCAATATAATGATGCTTACAATGTTAAATTTAAAGAATATGAGGCATACTCTGAGCCTAATCTTGAAGACGATCCAGTCTATGCTGATTTGAAGGCTCAATTATTCTTACTAGAGATTGACGATGAACCAGGAGCTGATACTGAAGAACTCACTAAACTTGACGAAGAGTTGAGCTCTATGAAGTCTAAAAAAGCAGGGCTTGAGACTGAATTAAATAAATTTAAGCTTATTGATGATATTAATCATCGAATCCTTGAATTAGAAAATCAACAACAAAAATTAGTAGCAGAAAAGAACGCACTTGATGAAGCGTCCTTCTTAATGGATGAATTCATTAAAGCAAAGGTTAATATGCTAGAAGATGTCATTAACTCGAGATTCAAATTAGCTCGATTCAAGATGTTTAATGTCATGATCAACGGAAACATTGAGGAGTGCTGCGAAACTACCTATAAGGGGGTACCATGCCGCAGTATGAATAATGCAGCACGTATTAATGTAGGGTTAGATATCATTAATGCACTAACAAGTTATTACAAAGTAAATGCTCCGGTATTCATCGATAATGCAGAAGCAGTAACTGAATTCGTTCCAGTTAATAGTCAAACGATTAAGTTGATCGTTGATGAATCGAAACCGCAATTAACTGTTGAGGAGGTGTAGATATGAATGATTTACAGATTTTTAAGAACGATACATTTGGCCAAGTTCGTATTTTAGAAAAAGATAATGAATTATGGTTTGTTGCAAAGGACGTCGCTGATACTCTCGGGTACCAAAACGGTAGTCGAGATGTAAACCGACATACTGATGAAGAAGATAGAACAAAGACAATGGTGTTTGATGGTAATCAAAATAAAGAAACGATTTTAATTAATGAAAGCGGACTTTATTCCCTGGTACTATCCAGTAAACTACCAACGGCGAAACAATTTAAACGATGGGTTACGTCGGAAGTAATCCCACAAATTCGTAAGACTGGTGCGTATAGCATGAATATTCCCAAGTCATTGCCTGAAGCTTTAAGAGCCTATGCTAATGAAGTTGAGTTACACAATGCAACGAAAGCAATTGTAGCACAACAAGAACAGCAGATTGCGGAGTTTAAACCGGTTAAGGATTACGTGGATAAAATTCTCTCAAGTAAATCCTGTTTAGCGATTACTCAAATTGCAGCTGACTATGGCCTTAGTGCTCAAGAGTTAAATAAAATTTTGCATGAAGCTGGTCTACAACGTAAGGTCGGTGATCAATGGATTCTGTACAAGCAACATATGGCTAAAGGTTTCACTAAATCCGAAACCTTTACATTCTGCAGAAGCGATGGTCGCTTAGACTCTAAAATCACAACTAAATGGACTCAAAAGGGCCGTTTAGAAATTCATAATATTTTATCTAAATTAGATATCCACGCTGTATGCGAAAACGTGGCATAGGAGGTACATAATGGGCGAAGTAACAAAAGCACAAACTCAAACACCATCGCTTAAAACTATGGTGTCTAGTGAGTCGGTAAAGAAACGTTTTAATGAAATCTTGGGTAAAAAATCAGCGGCCTTTGTGTCCAGCTTGATTTCTGTATCTAATAATAATGAACTTTTATCAAAAGCAGACCCTACTACAGTTATTACTGCAGGTGTGATGGCAGCCACTTTAGATCTTCCAATTAACCAAAACCTTGGGTTTGCTTATATTGTTCCTTTCTACAATAGCAAGAAGAAAATTAATGAAGCTCAATTTCAAATGGGTTACAAAGGGTATATCCAGTTGGCCATGCGCACAGGTCAATATAAGACCATTAATGCTAGTGAAATCTACGAAGGCGAAATTAAACACCATAATAAACTTACAGGCGAATTCGAATTGGGTGAGCGAACTGGTGATAATGTAGTTGGCTACATCGCTTATTTTAAGCTCATTAATGGCTTTGAAAAGTATTTATATATGTCTAAAGAAGATGCTGAAGCACACGCTATAAAGTATTCTCAAACATACAAAAGGGGTTTTGGCCTTTGGAAAACTGACTTTGACGCAATGGCCATCAAAACAGTACTCAAACGTTTATTAAGTAAATATGGCATTCTATCAGTAGAAATGCAGAGCATGGCTAATGCAATCTCTGTAGATGGCGCCGTCATTCGTGATAATAATGGCGAACTCACCCCTGATTTTGAAGGTGAAACTATCGATGTTCAATCAGATGTGGCAGAAACCATTGCTAACAATGCAAATTCTGAAGCCATTGATATAGAACCTGGCCCTGCCAGTGAGTTTGTTAATCCTGAAACTGGCGAAGCAGTTCATATGTTTGGTGATTAATTGTGATTAGCATTCAAGCATTCGGTAGTAGCTCCAAAGGGAACTGCTACCGAATCAAAACCTCAACCAATGGTGATGAACTGCTACTAGACGCTGGATTAACTTTTAAAGAAATCCAACGTTATTGCCGTTTTAACTTTCTACATCTGTGTGGCGTATTAGTTACTCATGAACACGGAGATCATAGCAAAGCTGTCCACGATTTATTAAAGCTTGGACATCGTGTATATATGTTAAAAGATACTGCAGATGCGTTATATGTGGCAGGTAATCATAAAGCTATTTACATTACACCTAAAGTTCAATTTACGATAGGCAATTTTAGTATTTTGCCTTTTGAATTAGAACATGATGTTCCTAATGTTGGATTTTTAATTTCTGACGGTGAAGAGAAACTCTTATATATTACCGACACCTATTACTGCCGATATACGTTCAAGGATGTTGATCATATTATGGTTGAATGTAACCATTCCTATGAAATCCTGAATCAACGTGTTGATGATGGAGGCCTGCATGAGAAACGCATGGAACGATTAATTCAATCCCATTTTTCGTTAGAGAACGTCATTAAATTTCTCAAATCGATGGATATAACTAAGTGTCAAGACATACGGCTACTACATTTATCTGACAGCAACTCAGATGCAGAAATATTTAAACAAGCTGTTCAAGCTGCTACTGGCAAATTAGTAATCGTAGAACAAGAAAGGAGTCCCCTATGATCATTAAATCAATTCAAATTAAAGATAACGATATTAGTATTGCCTATCAGAAACCATCTGCCACAGGTCTTACGGATGTATTTACTCTAAAATCCAAAGATAATCCACGTCCTGAACTTCTGCAAGCATTTAGTAAACTGCAGTCTATTGTGAAGAAGAACTTCGAATTTCTGGAAGAATTTAAAATTCCATTTTTGGTAAACACATTCAAATTTAAGTATGGCGACATTGAAGGTCTTATTAACCAGGTTGGTGTTGAAGGTATCGTGTCTGATATGAACACTCCTAACGAATTTAAATTTAAAACGGACTGGTTAAATGTTGAATATGCAGACTCTACATTCGCTATCTCTGTTCAAGACTTAATCGATGAATGCGTGAAATTTATTATGGGACGTCGAGCCCAGGACAATTTATTTGTAGGTGAGGAATGATGAATGGCCAAGGACGTGTATTACTTCAGCCACGATGTTAATGCGAGCAATGATCCTAAAATCGTGGCAATGGAGTCAGAGTTTGGGGTTATTTCATATGCCTGGTGGTGGAAATTAATTGAAAAACTGGCTTCATCTGAGGACTATAGACTACCTTTTAAAAAATATACCTTTATTGCTCTTGATAAAGAATTAGGAATTTTGAACGAAAACGAACGACCGTTGAACGAAAACGAACGACCGTTGAACGAAAATGAACATACTTTCTTTTGTTCAAATAAGTCATTTTTGTTTGTAAACTCGTTAATTAATGATTTTGAATTGCTCGAATGTGATGACGAGTATTTTTGGTCTCCTAGTTTAATTCGTAGACAAGAAGAGCGAAGAAGTAAATTTGAAAAAAAGCAGGAACAGCGCAGGCTCGCAGGCATTAAAAGTGGTGAAGCCCGTAGAAAAAAGGAACAAAATCGAACGGTCGTTCAACGAACTTCAACGGTCGTTGAACAAAACGAACAAAAGGAAAGGAAAGGAAAGGAAATTAATAATATAGAGAGAGATACGCGCGCGCGTGAAGATGAAAACCCTCTATCTATGTTTGAAGATGATGAAGTAAAAAATAAATCCATTTACGATTTGTATATGAAATCAATTGGAGATGTATCACCTGTCATTAAAGAACGATTAGATGATCTAGTTGAGTCTTATGGCAAGGAACGGGTTATTGTTGCTATCAATACCACAGCCGATAATGGTGGCAATAGCATCAAGTATGTTGAAACTGTTACAGCAGGAAATTTAAAAAAGGAGGTGAATAAAGATTTTGGAACCACTAAACGTAACAGCAGCAATAGAGGCTCTTCGAGAAAAGACGAGCCAGTTGACTGGCAAGCGGAATATGAAAGAGTCCACGGGAAAAAATGAGTTCTTCTATCCGATATATGACGAACCAGTAGTCATTCAAACTAACATTAATACCACGTATGCTGCAGTTGGAATTCCTAAACGATATTATGATATGGATTTCGACTGGTTACGCAAGCATGGTAGTTTCCCAAAAGAAAACACTGAAGCCTATGCTGTGGTTAAGGAGTATTCTCATAACCTAAAAGAAAATCTTGAGTCTGGCAAGGGGCTCATATTAAGGGGCCCAGCTGGTACCGGCAAGACATCTATTGCAGTTAGCCTTCTAAAAGAAGTTATGAGACTAGGTAAAGGATGCTTAATGATTTCAATGCCAAATCTACTGGATAATATGCTTACGTTATCTAAGGGTGATAATGTAGCCTATCTGAGCTATGAGCAAAAACTTAGAAATATTCCCTTGTTATTGCTTGATGATTTTGGAGCAGAATATTCAAAGTCTGACTGGGTAGTATCTAAGGTTGAAAGCGTTATTATTGATCGCTACAACCGAATGAAGCCTATAATTCTTACGACGAATTATAGCGAGACCTGGACTGAAGAAAATTATAGTCAAAGAATATACGACCGCTTACGTGGAGAATATGAAGAGGCTATATTCAATGGAGAATCACACCGATGAAGATTCTCCTGCGATGTCAGTTTAGGTTTAGAAAGAAAGCCCATAACCGATTCCCAACGTTAAATGAGTATATTGACTGTGAGCGTGGTTCGACTATAGCAGCCGCCGCTATGAAAAAGAAATGCACCGAGCAAGTCAAAGAACAATGTCTATCACAACAGATAGAATCGGTTAAGGGTAAAGTAGACCTATTATTTGAATGGCACTCATCAACCAGGCATGACCCTGATAATGTAGCTTTTGCTAAGAAATTTATTCTTGATGGACTACAAGCTGCAGGAGTGCTAGAAAACGATAATAGGAAATTCATCGGGACTATGGCTGATGAGGTTATAAATGACGATGATGATTTTGTGATTGTACATATCACAGAACATATGAGTATATTCCTATAGTCGCTAATCGCCATAAAAATCAAAATTTCATATGTATAAGAACGTTTTAATGCGTTAATGAGTGAATCTTCATGAAGTTGGAATAAAACACAATACGGACTAAAATAAAGCGTAAAGGGGGAGATGCATTTGAATGAATGCGAAATTGAAAAAATCACTAGGTTGGCCACTGAGGTGGCTACTAAAACCTACTATGAATTAGCAAAGCAAGAAAATGCACAGCTAGGTCGTAAACTTCGACACAACACGATCAAGCTATTAAAGCATTATAGTCAGTTACAGTCATATGTAGACAATGCTATCATGGATTCGACACAAGCCGATGATATATGGCTCAATGAACTGTTGATTGATATGTTTGACGATAAGAGCATTGTGAAAGTGAATGCGATTGTTAAAAGCAAAGAAAAAACAGCATTGATGATGCGACATGTAAATAACATGCTCGATATCTATGCTGAGAAGTGTAGCGACAAGCAATTCAAATATTGTAAATGCATACGCAGGTATTATATTGATGGAGAAACCTTAGAAGAGATTGCTGAATCATTTCCTGAAAAGCCAGATGTTCGTACCATCAAACGTTACATCGCTAGAGGGATTGAAGAGTTATCTGTATTGCTATGGGGAGTTATTGGGTTAAATACAAAGCTAGCCTGAAAAATTGTCCCAAAACTGTCCTAGACCTGTCCTTCTTGACAGTTTATAATGATAGTGTGAGTTAATAGGGAAACAAATACGATCTCTCTCAACGACACAGTGAATACCTAGAACACTAAAGCAAAAGACCACTTAATCCATACGGTTAGGTGGTCTTTTTGCATACAAATTTTAAGGAAGCGAGGTGAATACGATTGACAGATGTGTATTGTGAAAAGAGGCGATGCCTCAATAATGTAAAAGGTTGGTGCAAGGCTAATGGAATTCATATTGATCACATGTGCAAATCGTATGCACCATCACATTCGTTAGTAAAGACAAAAACCGCAAAGGTTCATAAGGAATGCGGTAAATATAAGCAAAATAAAGGCGTATTAAGATAGCTTTTGGGGCAGTACCCGCGCTAAATAATAAAAAATAAATTTACGGCAACGGCCTCGCAGTCAAACCTGGCAAAAGCACTTGGACTCTCGCGTCAACGTGTTTCGCAACTACTCCAAGAAGGGGTTTTAGCGACGGATGAAAAGAATAATATCCTGGTTATCAAATCCGTTATCAATTATGTCAAATATAAGGGCCAATCCTCTGCTGAAGAGGAAAGCAGTTCCGATGATGCGGTATTCGAGGTTGAAAAGGCCAAGAATGAACGCGCAAAACGCAAGATTGCTGAGTTGAAACTAGCCAAAATGAACGGCGAAGTGTACTCAGCGGATACTGTAGAACAGGTAATGACAGAAATGCTCGTAAATTTGCGTACACAATTGTTAGGATTGCCAACTAAATTGGCACCACAGCTACAAAATATAACAAAAGAAGAAGCATATAACCTGTTAACACAAGAAATAGAGGATAAATTGTCCGAATTAAGTGAATATACGCCATCATTATTCATGGATAGCGATGAGTTAGACGATGATAAAGCGCCAAATTAGGCGCTTTTTTAATGCAAAAAAGGAGGTGATAGCATGAAAACGGCAAAAGAATTGTGGCAATATGTTTCTAAAACGGGCCTGAAACCATTACCAAAAACGAGTGTTAGCCAATGGGCTGATGATTATCGCATGCTATCACAAGGCCTTTCGGCTGAACCAGGGCGTTGGAAAACGAGTAGAGCACCTTATCAAAAAGAGATAATGGACGCATTTACACAACCAGGCGTCGAGCGCGTAGTGGTAAAGAGCGCCAGTCAAGTGGGTAAAAGTGATCTGATGAATAATGTACTAGGCAGATACGCTCATCTTGACCCCTGTGCGGTCATGATGATTCAACCGACTATCGAATTGGCTCAAGATTATTCGAAGTCTCGTATCTCCCCGATGATTCGAGATACGAAAGTACTATCACAAGTATTCTACGAAACGAAATCAGAGGACGGCGCCAAGACAAGAGATGGAAAGAATACAATCTTATCTAAGTTATTCCCTGGTGGTCGTCTTATCATGTGTGGGGCAAACAGTCCAGCCGGATTGGCATCACGTCCTGTGCGTGTATTACTGGCTGATGAAGTAGACCGCTTCCCAGATAGTGCTGGCACAGAAGGTGACCCAGTAGACCTTGCTGCCAAACGTATGACAACATTCTGGAACAGGGTAATGGGGTTATTCTCCACGCCAACAAATGAAGGTAGCTCAAGAATCGATGTAGAGTATCAAACAGGTACGCAAGAAGAGTGGCAGCATGAGTGCCCTAATTGTGGCGAGTATCACTTGATACGACATACTGAGATGGAATGTGAGACGGAGGAACATAAGGACGCAAAAGGTCGGAAGATTGTCATAGTTAGCGATGTGAAATGGCGATGCCCTGATTGTGGATCAACATTCTCTGAAGATGAAATGCGGAAAGCGCCTCAAAAGTATATCCCTAAAAATCCAGCTGCGTTGCATAATGGCATACGCAGTTTTTTTGTAAATGGATTTACTTCACCTTGGCTAACATGGAACGGCATCATGAGGGAATGGCTAGAAGCTAAAGGTGATCCTACTCGCGAAAAGGTAGTTATGAATACACGCTTCGGTGAATCATATGCACAACAAGGTGCATTTGAAGATTATCAACAATTTATTAGACGCCGTGAGAAGTACGGGGCTGACCTTCCAGATGGTGTATTACTGTTAACTGGTGCCGTCGACACTCAAGACAACCGGTTAGAGTACGAAATCACAGGTTGGGGGTACGGCGAAGAATGTTGGGGGATCTGTAAGGGCGTTATCCTTGGGGAACCTGACAATAAAGCAACATGGGATGCACTTGATGCGGTACTTGATAAGGTATACCGCTTTAAGAATGGCACAGGCCTTAAAGTAGCTCGTGCTTTCATTGATTCCGGCGGTCACTACACATCAAAAGTATACGAATATTGTGAAAAAAACTTTAGTAAGCAACGATTTGCTATTAAAGGTACGGCCGGAACACCTGGTATACCTTTAAATTATAAGATAGGTAAGGCTTCAGGAAGTAAAATTCCGCTTGTAATGCTTGGTGTTGATGATGGAAAACAACAGGTAATGAACCGATTGGCTATCGAAGAGCCAGGCGCTAAGTACTTTCATTTCCCATTGGATGAAGAGTTCATAGGAACTAGAGGGTATGATGAACTGTATTTCAAGGGAATTATTTCAGAACATAAGAAGAAAGTAAAACGTAAGGGCGTTATTCACGAGATATGGGAGCCTACTGCAGGAGTTCGTAATGAACCTTTGGACTTACGCGTATATAACCTAGCTTGTATGAACTCAATCCATCCTGATTGGGACAGATTAGCGGAAGTAGTCAAAGGCGGAGGCCATTCCACTGCAACAGTGACTACTCCCAGGAAGAAACCAATGCGAAAACGCGTTCGAAGAGCTAGTAAAGCAGCAGATATTTAGGAGGATGTATGGCAATTAGTTATTCAAGAAAGCCAAGGCTAATTGACGTGCGATTAGAATGGTATGTCAAAGCTGAGGAAGCAATATTGACCGGGCAAAGTTATACAATCGGAAATCGTACTCTTACAAGGGCAAATTTGGCTGAAGTAAGAAAAATGATTGATGATTTAGTGGCACGGGGCGCTAAATTACCAGATATGGACACTGATAATGGGCGCGGAAACAGGTCAAAACGGGTAGTTTTTAGAGATTAGGAGGCTAAAATGGCGAGAAAAAATAAGAAATTTAGCGCTAAAATAGGCACTCCGAGGGCTCAAAATAGCGGATATAGTGAGGGCGGGGCCTCTCATAATAACAAATCATTGAAGGGATATAATCCTAGAAAACTAGGCTATAAGGCTGATATTGGCGCAAATCTATCAACTTTGCGAGATAGATCAGCAGATTTAGCCATAAATACACCAGTCGGAACGGCTGCAATCAACACGAGTACTACCCATACCGTTGGCGCAGGCCTCAATGTATTCCCTAGACCTAAATTTCAAATCTTGGGAATATCTGCAGAGGACGCCAGAGCGTGGGCACGTAAGGTGCGTGCAGAGTTCGACTTATGGGCAGACTCAAAAGACTGTGATATTTATCGCAAAAATAATTTGTACGATATGCAAAGTATTGCATATCAAGGGTATCTCACAGATGGTGATAGTTTCGCCGTATTTAGACGTAAGCCAACAACACCAGATATGCCGTATACATTGCGTCTTCAATTAATTGAAGGCAATCGTGTAAGTAATCCACTCACCACTTCAACGTATGCTACAGGTGACCCAACGGGGGTTGAGACACTTAATTCGGATAACGGAAATCGCATACTGAACGGCGTGGAAATTGATACTGATGGAGCGATTGTAGCCTACTGGGTGTCTAATCAAGTACCTGGCGAACCAATTACAAGTATATTAACGTCATGGGCAAGGGTTGAGGCCTACGGAAAGCGTACAAGCATTCCAAATGTATTACAGATTAGTAACGATACTAGACCTGAGCAGTACAGAGGGGTGCCTTATTTAGCCCCAGTCATTGAAACATTGAAGCAAGTTTATCGGTACACAAATGCAGAACTTACATCTGCGATTATTAAGTCCTACTTTGCTTTATTCTTTACTGAAGCCGTTACAAACTCCGGTTCGTTAAATGATATGTTGGCCGACAATGGGGTTGATGATCCAACGGAACCAGTAGTTGATGTATCAGAGTACAATTTAGGACCTGGTACATTAAACGCCTTACCGAAAGGTGTGGATGTAAAGAGTGTGGATGCCTCCAACGCTCAATCTACTTTTGAAGTATTTAGTACTCAACTCATCAAACAAGTAGGTGCTGCACTTAACCAGCCTTACGAAGTATTGATGAAGAACTTCAACTCCTCGTATTCTGCAAGCCGCGCAGCAATGTTACAGGCTTGGGAAGAATATAAACTACGGCGTAAGTGGTTCGCTCGTGATTTCTGTCAGCCTATCTATGAAGTGTGGTTAATGGAAGCCGTAGCGAATGGACGAATAGAGGCACCTGGTTTCTTTGATGATCCATTAATTCGAAAAGCATGGTGCAATGCTGATTGGTTTGGACCGACTATGTCCATCCTTGACCCAGTTAAGGATATGAATGGTAGTACACTTCGCGTTGAAAATGGAGTTTCCACTCGCGAACGTGAAGCGGCTGAAATGACAGGGACAGACCTTGAAGAAAACATTGCACAACTTGCATTTGAAAAGCAACTCATGGAGAAATACGGCATGGGGCTAGCTGATGCGGGTAATCCTTCCGTTGGCTCTAAATCTGAAGCGAAAGGAGGTGAAGCGGATGAATAAATTTTGGTCTGTTAAGAATTTTGTAAAGCAAGATGGAACTGGCCAATCTGAGTTGATTTTATATGGTGATATTTCTGAGACTTCTTGGTGGGGCGATGAAATATCACCACGTGAATTTGCAAGTGACTTAGCTAGTTGTAATGGTAATGAATTAACAATGCGCATCAACTCTGGAGGTGGTGACGTATTCGCGGCACAAGCTATCCACAATATGATCAAAGCCTATACTGGAAAAGTAACAGCACACATTGATGGCTTATGCGCGAGTGCAGCTACAATTATCGCATGTGCGGCTGATAAGGTAATCATGCCAAGCAATGCTCTGTACATGATTCATAATCCATCTGTATTTTTAGGCGACAGCTTTGACGCGGACGGACTAACTAAAATGGCGAATTATTTGGAAAGTGTTAAACAAACCATTGCAAATGTTTATCTAAGTCGTAGCGATGTTTTGACACCTGAGCAGATAAATACCCTTATGGATGACGAAACGTGGCTCACAGCGGATGAGGCGAAGTCCTACGGCCTAATTGATGAAGTAGACACGGCAATTACTGATAAGGCTGTTATGAATGATGGGATGGTTATCGTTAACAAAGTATCTTGCAAATATTCGGCCAAAAATGAAGCCAAAATCAAACAATTTTTAAAACATAAGGAGAAACCTATGACTGAAAACCAATTCATGGCAAGCTTAAAAGGTTTGCTCGGTATTTCTACAAACGAACCTGCGGAAAATGCAGCAGTAACAGCAGAACGTGAACGTGTTGAAACCTTAAACGCACTAAAAGGGAACAATGAAGTTGTCAATCGTTTAGTAGATGTGGCTGTTAAAGAAGGTAAAACTGTAGATGAAGTAACACCTTTCATCTCCGCCGTATCCGATATTCCTGTAACTGATAACAAAGTAGTCGACCAAATTCGACAATTGGTTATCGATCAAATGGAATCCGGTGCGGATGAAGTGGTACCTCAAGGTGCATCTACACCAGAAACCAATGATGCAGTAGCTAAAGCTAGTGCAATTGATGAAGTTGTAGCATTTGCAAATGCTAAGAAAGGCGGTAAATAATGGCGTATTTCGAACAAGTAAATGGCGTCGCAGCTGATTACCTATTAGGTGGTGGCGGTGTGCCTGTATTAACTCAAAATGTAAAAGCAGCAGTTGGTGAGTACAAACGTGGCCAAGTTCTTGAAAATAACGCTGGCACATTCCAAAAAATTGCAAGCGGTAAACCTGCTGGCATCGTGGTATCCGACACTACTACAACTACTGAACACAATGTAGTGACTGTATATGTCTCTGGTCGCTTTAATCGAGAAGTATTGGTAGTTGACAACGCTTACAAAATTAATGAACATGAAGCGGATTTTAAAGACGCTCACTTATTCTTAACTAGCATTAAATAGGGGGAACTATATAATGGCAATTGATTTCAAAGATACGTTATCTTTAATGCAAGCTGTAGAACGAATGAAAACTCCAGCAAGTTTCTTGCTTGATACTTTCTTCCCACAAGTTCCGGCAGTTGCAACTTCTAAAAAAATCGCAGTAGAAACTCGTAAACGTGGTCGCACTCTAGCACCTTTTGTATCTCGAGGCGCATCTGGTGTAAATGTTAAACGTGCCGGCTCTAAAATTGCTTTATATGAAGCACCTATGATGGGCCCTCGTACAGTAATTGATCCTGAGCAACTCGACCAACGTGCATTTGCGGAAAATATTGTATCTACAATGACACCTGCGCAACGTGCGGCACAAATGCAAGCTGAAGATTTGTCTTATTTGCAAGGCACAATCATCAATCGTAAAAACAAAATGGCAGCTGATTTGCTTACCACTGGTAAATGCAAAATCGAAGGTTATGCTGACGATGGCGCGACTGTTCTAACTGATGAAATTGATTTTGAATTTGAACAAGACATCACACCTACTACTGCATGGGACCAAGCTGGCGCTGATATTTATGGTGATTTGAAAATGGCGTCCGAAAAAATTCAGGAAAACGCAGGAATCGTACCAACTGTATTAGTTGTCGGTAAGAATGTTGAAAAATATATTCTTGATAATGCATCTATCAACAAGATGTTGGCCATTCCTAATCGTGAAAACATGACTATGTTTAGCTTTGCGCCTGAATACTTATCTCCACAAGTTCGATATGTTGGCCGTATCATGTCCTTAAACATTGATGTGTATGCATATCTTGAAACATATCAAGATGATGAAGGCAAGGTAAAATCCTTTATCGGTGATGATGCTGCGGTATTAGGTGTTCCTGGCCGTGGCCGTCAACAACATGCAGCAGTAACATTGCTTAACGATGACAACCAATTCACAACATATGCAGGTATTTATGTACCTTATTACTATGCTAATAAAGCTACACAAGAATTAACATTGTCTGTATACTCCCGTTGTGTATTGATTCCTGAAACTATCGATGATTGGGCTACTATTAAGACTAAATAGGGGGTAACCTACTTATGAAAATTAGAGTATTAAAGGGTTATTTAGCACATGACGGCGAGATGTATGGTAAAGGTGAAGTAGTCGACATCAAAAAGAAAGCTATTGCGTTATCCTTGCTTGAATCTGAAAAGTTCGAATCTGCTGAAGATGATCCTATTGAAGCGCCGAAGCCATTGGAAGTCGTTCCAGATGAACCGGAAGAAGAAATGGAATTACCTGAAGTTGATGCGGAAGTTACGGTGAAAAAATAATGCGATTTAGAGATTACCTAGAAAGCGATATTGACGATGTATTCCTAAATGAGGACGAATTCGCCGAAGGGCATGATCTAAATGGCACAGTAGCTAAAGCGGTTATTCAATCGCCAACGGCGAGAGAGTCATTCTTGTCGAATGGCTCTCACGTATCAAATGACGGATTGCACGGGGTGTCTGTATTTGTGCATTGCAAATTAAAGGACATCCCTGAAATTCCATCACAGGGGAACGTATTCCGATTAGACGGAGACGTTTACGTCGTTCAAAGTGCAATGGAAGAAGATGGGTTAGTATCCATTGAATTAAGAGCAGAAGCTAGAGGCGGTGTTGACGGATGGTTGAGCTAGAACTTGATAAAAGTGCAGTGGCAACAATTGAAAAAGCACTGGAAACGTTAAAAGAAGATAAAGTTCGACGTGTCTGCCAAGCCGCATCAAAGCGTGCAGCAACAACTGCAAGAAAAGCAGGCACGCAAGCACTACGCAATATCTATGCTATCAAAGGTGTATCGGTTGTAAAGTCCGGTGTATCTATCAATAAATTGAATGATGGCACAGAAATGCGTATCAAAGGTGGCTATACTAGCGCTCAAAAGTACTTCAAAATTAAATCACTTAAGCGAAAAGGTGTGTTTGTATCGATTAAAAAAGGTACAGAAACAAAGGTACCAAACGGCTTTGTTAGTGCATCCGGTATCTTTATGAAACGCCAAGGCAAGGACAGATATCCGTTAAAGGGAATATATGGGCCAGCCTTACCGCAAATGTTTGGTAATGAAACTGTTATGAATGCCATGCAAAAGGAAGGCATGGAAATGTATGAAAAGCGCTTATATCACGAATTAGAGCGCGCGTTAGGAGGTAACTAATGACGCCATTAGATGTATCAGATGGTATTGCTAAATATCTCATGAATGAGTTACGAAAGCTGAATGAAAACAGTGATGTTACCGAAAGACCTATTCGAGTATGGAGCGGTTTCTTACCAAGAGTGGATAAGAATGAAGACAAGCGCAAATTATGCCCGGCCGTAGTAGTGCATCCGTACTCTATTAGTGATGCAGATAGTTCGACGGTAGGTATTACTGTATTGGTAACTACTTATGATGAAGCCTTAACTGAAGGCCATGTCGGACTATATCACCTATTAGAGGTAGTGCGTGAGCGGTTGTTATCTGATAATCCGGTAGCACTTAAATATGAAATTAAGGAGAATACCATTAATACAACAATTCCTGATGATCAACCATACCCTCAATGGGTTGGGTATCTTGAATTTGAAGTGTATATTCCTGTTATTCGTAGGAATCTAAATAAGATATTCACGGATAACAAAGTAATTGAATAGGAGACAACGATGAACCCTGTTGTATATGTTGGGCCTTCGTTCCGCAGTAGCCGGCTAAACCAATTCATGGTTTTTAGCGACGGTGCACCACTGCCGGAAGCAGAAGACCCTATTTTTATGCATTTATTTGTGCCTTTAGATGAGCTTAATCAGGCAAGGATTGATGTTAAAACACAAGGTACGCAATTAAATGTATTCTATGTAAACGCATTGAAGAATTATAAAGGAGTGAAGTAAATGGCCTTTTATCATGGCGTCAAAACAAGTGAGCAAGCTACCTCTGTAATTGCTCCTGTCCAAACTACTGCCGGCCTTCCTGTTGTGTTCGGTACTGCACCTGTACACCTTACAGAAGACCCTAATGCGGTAGCCAACAAGCCAATTATTTGCTACAGCTGGGAAGAAGCTGTTCAACAACTTGGCTACTCTGAAGATTGGGCACATTTCACATTATGTGAAGCGATGTACGCACAATTCAAATTGTATGGTGTAGCGCCAATCGTATTTGTTAATGTATTAGATCCTGCTAAGCATAAGAAATCCACTACAACAACTGCTACATTGGCAGAAAAGAAATGTGTAGTAAAAGCAGCAGTATTGCTTAATACATTAAAAGTATCTAGTGCTGGCCAAACAGGTGTAGCTAACACAGATTACACGGCAGCATTTGATGACAAAAATCAATTGGTTATCTCTGTTGTAAAAGGTGGAAAGTTTGATACAGCTACTACCTTAAACCTTACTTATGATGAACTTGATGTAGAAAACTTTGATTATAGAAATGTAATCGGCGGGGTGGATAGCAACGATAAAGCAACCGGCTTTGAATTGATTGATACAATCTATCATCATTTTGGCATTGTGCCAGGGCTTATTGCCGCACCGGGATTCTCTCAAAATCCTACAGTAGCATCCGTTATGAAGGCAAAATCTCGTGTTATTAACAACTTATTTAGAGCGACAACATTAGTTGATATCGATACTACGCAAGTTGTTAAATACACTGACGCTTATGAATGGAAGAAAGGTAATAGCTATACAGGCGAATCCGAAGTCGTATGTTGGCCAAAAGTTCGTAATGGCGACTATGTATTCCATATGTCTACGCATATTATGGGCATTATGGGTAAATGCGATGCATCTAATAGCGATATCCCTACACTATCCCCTTCTAACAAATCCATGAACATCACAGGTTTATGTTTGGCTAATGGTAAGGAAGTTATGCTTACCCATTCTCAAGCGAACTTATTGAACTCTCAAGGTATTATGACGGCCGTTAACATCAACGGTTGGGTATCTTGGGGCAACTATACAGGTGCATATCCTGGCACAACTGATGTTAAGGATACATTCATTTGTGTACGTCGTTTCAATGATTGGGATGACCAAACATTCATCTTAACGTATTGGCAAAAAGTGGATATGCCTATCTTGCCACGTAATATCAAGACAATCCTTGATAGCGAAACAATTCGTCTTAACGGTCTTACTTCTCGTGGCTTTATTTTGGGCGGTCGTATTGAATTTAAAGAAGCAGAAAACCCTACAACAGACTTGTTGAATGGTATTATTCGCTTCCATAAATACCGTACGCCTCCAATTCCAGCGCAAGAAATTGAAAGTATTTCTGAATACGATGTTTCCTATTTCAAAACATTATTTCAAACAGTATAGAAAGGGGTAATTAATCATGGCATCTATCAACCAAGTGCCGGAAGTACTTAATGACTTCCGTGTATATGAAGAAGGTTCTGACAACTGTTTAGGTGTTGCCAAAGTAGAATTACCTAGTGAATCTGTAATGACTCAAACTGTAAAAGGTGTGGGCATAGCAGGTGAAGTAGAAGCGCCAGTTATTGGGCACTACTCTTCTATGGAAACTAAACTTACTTGGAACACTCCAACAGAAACTACACACCGCCTTACAGGTGGACGCGGCGTGCGCTTAGAAGTACGCGGTGCTATCCAATGTTGGGATAGTGGTAAAGATAAATATGTAATTGTGCCTACACGTGCTGTTATTCGTGGCCGTGCTAAATCTAAAGAAAACGGCACATATGAATCTGGCAATACTATTGATGCAACGAACACAATCGAAACCACATATTTGAAATTAGAACAAAACGGTAAGGTAGTTCGTGAAATCGATAAATACGCATATAAGGATTCTATTTCTGATGGCACTGACTTCCTTGGCGATGTTCGTGCTGCACTCGGTATTTAGTCTGTAGAAAGGACGATCACTAATGAGTAAACAAAGTACTATGAACGAAACAACTGGTATTGAATTAGTAAAAGCAGGTCATTCCTTACAATTTGAAGGAATCAGCGGTTATACATTAATTAAATGTGAGAAGTCTGCAAAGAATGAAGATAGAACTATCACAGTTCCTGCATTATCCATGACGTATCAAGCACATGTAGCAGCTGCTGCATGCGGTTGTAAAGTGGATGATATTTATAGTCTTCCGGCTGCTGATTTTACTAGAGTGTGCTTAGAGGTACAGAATTTTTTGCTCAATTCCGAAAAATAACTGACCTAGAAAGGTATTTTACAGAGTGTGCGATTACGTGTAGTAAATACACAAGCACGCCAATGGATTACTTTATTCGAGAGCTAGACGTGGATGAGTTCATAGTCCACGTTCAGCTCATTAGTGATGGTATCGAGCGTGAGAATAAAGCGATGAAAGGGAGAAAATAATGGCCAATAAAGTCTTAGAAATGGCGATTGCCATTAAAGGTAAACTCGACGGCGGGTTATCTTCCTCTGTATCAAAAGCATCTCAGGAACTCAACAAACTATCAAACGCAATCAAGGACCAACAGGCACAATACCGAAAACTGCAAGCTATCTCACAAAAGTCGGGGAATGTTAGTGATAGGAACGCGGCTATTGCCGCTGAGCAAAAGCTGAATTCTATGCTACAAAGACAGGCCCAGTTGAGGTCTAATATTGCAAGTCAGACTGCGCATCAAAATGCAATCAGCAAAATGGGAGGTGCAAGTCCTTTAGCAGGAGCAGCATCCGCCGCACAAGGTGCAAGTGCCGCAGTAAGCGGAGTCACAGGAAAGCTTGCAAATTTTGCTATGGTCGCAGCCGGTGGCTTTGGGATTGGTGCAATTATAGATAACGTTGTAAATGCGGGTGAGGCACTATACCAACTGTCCAATAAACTACATATGACAACTGCTGAGACGTCACAATTTAAGAAGATTATGACGTTAAGCGGCGTGGATGTAGAAGCGGCGGCTAAGTCATTCGCTAAAATGGATAAGACTTTGGTCAGTGGTGGTAAAAGTGCCGAAGCGTTGCAAGGATACCTCAGTCAATTTGGAGTATCTTTAACCGATGCAAACGGTAAGTTGTTGCCTATGAACCAACAATTGGACGCAATGGCTAAAGGCTACCAAAATGCGGTAGCACAGGGCCGGGGGCAAGAATTCATGCTTGAAACACTAGGTGCCAAAGGCATGGAGCTTACTAAAGTATTTGAAAACTATGCAGATGCACAAGCGGCCGCATCACAAATAAAGGGTGTTGGTATAGATCCTAAATCGCTTCATGAAATATGGATACAGATGAACATTCTGAAAGCGGAAGCTACGCAGGTTGCATTAGGTTTGGCGCAAGCATTTATACCGATTGCCCAGCAAATATTACCGGCACTGATACCGGTATTACAAACCGTTGTAACGTTCATGAAGGATAATAAGGAAGCTATTGCAACCGTAGTAACTAACGGATTGAAATTAGCCTTACTATATGGTACTGCTACAAAATTGGCATCTGGTATTACTACAATCACTACAGCTTTTAAAGGTGTAGAAACGGCCACGAGTGCCTTTAAAGCCGCTGGCGCATTAATAGGAGGACCATGGGTAATTGCTATCATGGCGATTATTGCAGCGATATACCTATTAGTAACTAACTGGGATACGATTTGTGCTACATTAACATCTGTTTGGGATAGCGTATGTTCCGGCTTAAGTTCGATATGGGATAGTGTGTGTTCTGCTTTAAGTTCCGCATGGAGTGCCATTATATCAGGTATTATGACTGTGATAAATGGCCTGTTATCAATAGGGCTAAACGTGTTCAATGCGTTGAAAGCGGCAGTAATCGCCTACGTAAATTTATGGCTTAACTTACCAACGTACATTGGTATGGCCGTAGGATTTATTATAGGTATTATTTTGCGATTGCCAGCGATTATGGTACAAGTTGGTACTGCTGTTATATCTGCCGTTGTATCATTCGCCACAGAGTGTTATACCTTTGCGGTTACCACTTTTGGGGCCATGGTTGATGGGATTTATAACTTCTTAATTAATTTACCTGCCTACATGATTACATTGGGCGCTGAATTTGTAGCGGCGGTTATCTCGTTTGCTTCTGAAGCGTATGCTACGGCTACTTCTTGGATTAGTAATTTAGTTAATGATGTTATTAATTTTCTTGTGAACTTACCTAGTGCTTGTGCAGAAGCCGGAGCGGCGTTTGTAGCGGCCGCAGAGCAATGGGCAAGTGATGCCTATAATGCTGTGGTAAACTGGGTAAGTCAAATTCCGAGTGCGGTATCTAACGCAATTGCAGGGGCGTGGGAAAGTATTAAGGCCCAATTTAGTGGAGGGTTCACAGTTGGTGTTTCCGCCGCTGGAGGTAATGCGTATGCTAATGGTGGTGTAATTACATCTCCAGAAGTTGCATTGATTGGCGAAGCCGGATATCCTGAAGTAATTGTCCCTATTGATGGTAGTGCTAATGCGATGAATTTATGGCAAACGGCTGGACGAATGCTAGGTGTGAGTGGAGCGCAGACTGCTGCAGCACCTACTGTATCTCTAGCCCCTAGCTTACCTAAGACTTCAGCTAGTAGTAATAGCGGATCGCCTGTGCAAATCACATTCGCACCTGTCATTAACGCAGGTAATGGTTCAACGGATGATATTATGTCAGCATTAGATGCAAAAATGCGTGAATTTGAACAAATGATGCGTAGCTACACCACTGGGCAACGGAGGTTAAGTTATGACTAGCTATACAACAATACAAGGGGATATGTGGGACTTAATCGCCTATAAGGTGTATGGTAACGAACGATACATCAATTTATTGTTAGAAGCCAATCAAAAGCACCGTAATACGGCGATATTTTCCGCAGGTGTTGTGTTAACATGCCCAGATGTTCCTGCTGATTCCTTACCTGAATTCTTACCACCATGGAGGCGATAGTACATGAGCTTACAAAAGAGCCTAGCTAAGGTCCAAAAATGGAAGAAAGATTTAACGCCACAAACGAAACTAGCACGGCGGGCATGGTGTACAATCGGCTACCAACATTGGGGGAGTAAGGAGTCAAAAGACATTACCGACGATATTAGTAAATACCTTCTTGATGTAACTTTCACAGATAACCTTTCAGGAACTGTAGATGACGTGGCTATCTCATTAGAGGATAGGGGGCGTCTATGGGTCGGTGATTGGTATCCTGTAAAAGGATCATTACTAGAAGTCGCTATTAATACAGTAGCCTGGGAGAAATTAGGGGATGAACAATTTACGTTACCAATAGGCAAATTTGAAATCGATGAATTCGAAGGAAGTAGCATTCCGGATGTAGTCAAAATCAAAGGTGTCGCTATTATCGGTAGTACTGACTTACGGGAGAAAAAGAAAGACAAATCGTGGAAAGATACAACACTTAAAGCGATTGCTGCCGAAAAGGCAAGCGATAATAAATTAAAATTGGTTTGGGACGCGGATTTTGACCCACCGTTAAAAGATGCCTCTCAAAGTGCTGAATCAGACCTCGCATTTTTGCAAAAACTTTGCAATGATGCGGGGTTTTCTCTTAAGGTATCCACTGAACAGTTGATTATATTCGATGATTACAAATACGAAAATGTAAAGCCTAAAGTCATTATTCGTAGACCAGGTGGTCAATATCAACCTGTACAAACTAAAGAAGGTGAACAACCGCCTTTGATCATTACTAGGGCAATATCTTATTCGTACAAGAGTAAAACTCGTGAAGTATATCGAGCATGCCATGTGAAATATACAGATAAGGATAAGAAAACTGTGATTGAGGATACGTTTGAAGATCCTGACCGTAAGGGGCATACGTACCTTGCCGTGTTGGAAGTTAATGAGCAGGTAAAAGACAAGGCCGAGGCAACTAGACTTGCTAAGAAGAAGCTTAGAGAAGCTAATAAAGAAGCGGATACAATGTCTTTTAGTTTCCCTGGGAACCCTCTTATTATGGCATCGGTTACTGTTAAGCTCGAAGGTTTTGGGGTGTTCGATGGTAATTATTTAATTACGAAAGCGACACATACATTAGGGGCCAATTATTCAACGTCGATTGATGTAAGGAGGTGTTTAAATGGCTACTGATATATTATCTGCATTAGCAGATATGATATTCATTGGAAATGTTTCAAGTACAATTCCTGAAGAAGGAAAAGCCGTTGTTACACGCCTTGATAGAGAAGGTGTTGTAACGGCGCCGTTATCTGTCATTAATCGAGGTGCAGCACACGATAAGGACTATTGGATGCCAGCTATTGACGACCAGGTATTATGCATTATGCTACCAAATCGGTCTGGTCGTGGCTTTTCTGATGGATTCATTATTGGAACATTCTTTAGTAGTGCGGATCCAACTCCAGGTGGAGCAGATAATGGTAAACGTGTGCTCACTGTTCCTGGAGATATGACACTCAATGTTGGTGGCACTTTATCAATCAATGCAAGTAGTGGTGATGTAGTGGTTAATGGTATTTCCTTAGTTCATCATGTGCATGGCGGTGTAGTGTCTGGCGGTTCTACAACAGCCGGACCAAAATAGGAGGTATAGATGTATATCGGATATTTAGCGGATATAGTATTCTATACCGCATTAGACAATGTTCTTACTGTATCTGACGTAACGCGTTCAGGTAGTGCTAGATGGGAAAAGCACAATTTGATGCTAGAAAAGCCTGTTAAACAATTTAGTGGGCCGGATGTAGAACAAATCACTTGTAAAATTCTTATTTCTGCATCGCTTGGACAATCTCCGGATAGTACTGTTAAGAAGTTGCGAAAGTATCGTGATACAGGGGCCGTATTGCCGTTTATTATTGGCGGTAAGCCTGTTAGTCAAAACTACTTTGTAATCATGACTATGAGTGAAGATAATCTATTCACAGATGCCTACGGTAAGACACAATCCATTGAGGTATCTCTAACCCTTGAAGAATATCCGGACAAGAACACCGTAGAGGAAAAATCTCTTCTTAATAAATATGGTAATACATTTAATAAGGTTAATACGATATTACGGAGGTTCTAGCTATGTCAGCAACGTATGAAATTAAGCCAGTTACGGACAATAGAATATCGCTAGCACCTGAAAGTGAAGTTGCTGAGATTTTGCAGAATGTGCAAACGATTATTTCTACTGTTCGTGGTAGTGTGCCACTAGATAGGGAGTTTGGTATTGATGGCCGTATTATTGATATGCCTATCCATCAAGCTCAAGCGCATCTATCTAATGACATATTCCAACAAATTAAACGGTACGAACCGCGTGCCAAAATTAGTGATATATCATTTACCGCCACACACAATGGGGCGTTGATTCCGAAAGTGATGGTGACTGTATGAGATTATCTGATTTACCTAATGTTGAATTCTTTAACACAGATAAAGAACACGTTCAACAAAAGGTATTTGATATTTACACAACAATAACAGGGCGAACCTTGGGAGAGGGCGACCCTGTTACTTTATTTTTAAATGTAATTTCGGAAATTATTATCCGATTATTAAACGATGCCAATTATGCAGCGAAACAAAATCTGTTAGCATATGCAGAAGGTGATAATTTAGATCACGTTGGAGCTGTTCCTGCTGCCGTTGAGCGATTGCGGGCAACAAAAGCAACTACGACTATCCAAGCTACCTTGTCAGCAGTGCGTACGAACTCTGTTATTATTCCAAAAGGTACAAAAATATCCACAGCAGGTGGCGAATATTTTGTTACTGTTGAGAATTTGGTAATTCTACCAGGTCAACTCAATGGGTCCGTAAAAGCAGAAGCACAACGTACAGGCGCACAAGGTAATGGGTTTAAACCAGGTGAAATAAGTACAATTATTGACCCTATAGCATTTGTGGATACGATGAGTAACACCACATTGTCTGAAGGTGGCTCTGATACAGAGGATGACGAAGCCTATCGTGAACGTATTCATGAGGCTCCTGAATCATTCTCCGTGGCAGGCCCTGAAGGTGCCTATGAGTATTTTACAAAATCTGCATCACACCTCGTGGCCGATGTAGGTGTATCCTCTCCACATCCTGGGGAAGTTAATATCTATCCATTACTATCTGGCGGTGGTATTCCAGGGCAAGAATTGCTTAAGACTATTACGGATTATTTGTCTGATAAGAAACGTAGACCGTTAACAGATAAGCTAACTGTATTAGCCCCTACTACTACGCAATATAACATCGATGCTAAGTACTACATTGAAAAAGGTGCCGATGCCACAGTGGTAAAAGCTAAGGCAGATAAAGCCGTCAATGACTATGTAATTTGGCAAAAATCTAAATTAGGCCGTGATATAGTGCCTAGTCGATTGGTGCAAATGCTCATGGATGTATCTGGAATTAAACGCGTTGAAGTGACTGCCCCTGTATTTACTCCGATTACAGAACAAAGCGGTGTGGCAGTAGCCAATACAATCGCCGTAGTGCTTGCAGGAAGTGAGGAAGAATGATACGTGATAGTAAGTATACCAGTTCAGAACATCTTCCCTCCTCAATCGATAAGGAGCCAATTAAAGCCCTTGCTAAAACGTGGGATGATGCGTTAGCCGAATTCATGAATACGAATACATTGCTATTGTGGTCATCCGTTGATACTGAATCAGAGAGTGTAATTGATCATTTAGCATATCAATTACACGTGGATGATTATGACAGTGGGTTACCGATAGAGACTAAACGCGAAATGGTGAAGAATTCAATTGATATTCACCGCCATAAAGGCACGCCATATGCTGTTGAAAAAGCCGTACAGACTATATATTCAGATTCGAAAATAGCAGAATGGTTCGATTATGGAGGTAAGCCTTATTATTTTAAGGTTACGCTCATTACAGCGCCATTAACCGGCAAATCGGATATTGTTAAGCTTATACGCGCTATCAATGCCGCCAAGAATGTACGGTCCTGGTTAGATGGTATTGAATTCATTCGACGAATTAATTTCAATAAGTATTTCGCTGGGTGGTGCGGTGTGTCTAAGAAAGTGAATATCAAGTGTGATTTTACGAATGCATGGCGCATTAATTTGAATACCCATGTAACGTCTTACACAGTTGAATCAAAGAAAACGAAGATTAATGTAGCGCTAGATAATAGCGTTAGATAGGAGGAATATATGGCAGAATGGTCAAATGCAACCATGACTGATGTTGGTGCTGCTTTGCAAGCAAAGGTAAATGCGGGCAAGACTAAACTGACATTCACGAAAATCAAAGTCGGTAGTGGTGTTAATGCAACGAATCCATTGGCATTAACTGATGTAATCTCCTCTAAATGGGAGACTACTAATTTTGTAGTTAAGCTAGAAGGTAAAATTGTAAGCGTTGATACAGTTATAACTAATACTGGCATACATGAAGCTTTTCGAATGTCTGAAATTGGGTTATTTGCACAAGATCCTGATAAGGGCGAAATATTGTATGCATACCTTACGGACCCTGAACCGGACAGAATGCCGGCAGAAAGTGGCTCAGTAGTTGTATCTCAAGAATTAACCATCGGAATGGTATTTAGTAATACAGGGAATGTATCGCTAACTGTTAATATAGGTGCGTTGATAACACGTGAGCAGTTAACAGAAGCAGTTAAACAACATAACACAGATATTTCATCTCACCCTCCTATTACAGACCAAATTAAAGCAATCCTCGGAAGTGCGAACTGGAACGACTCCCCGGCAAGTACACTTGTTACAATCAAAAACTTATTAGGGCAAGGTGCTATAGTGGCATCTAAGCTCGACGCTAATGCGGGATATGTTAAGTTTGCAAACGGATTTACTATCCAGTGGGGAATTGGTGGTCAAGATAATGTAACCAAGACAGAAGTAATTTTCCCTATTCGTTTTAAGACTCTATTCATGGCAAATGCGATTGATGCGTATTGGAGTGGGTCAGATACACCAAGATATTTTGCAAACTCTGTAAGCGAAAGCGACAATACAAAAGCTGTATTTGTAGCAAGCGATAGATATGCAGCATCGTATTACTGGTTTGCATTAGGCAAGGCATAAGGGAAGGAGAAAACACATGAACCAATATGTATTCGTATTAAACGAAATGGGCGAAAGAATTACATCCTTTGTGGATAATATGATTAGTAAAGATGAATTACTAGATCATGCTAAAAAAGAATGGCCAGATGCAGCGGATTATATTTACTCTGCCGACGGCGATGCAATGCTAGATGAATTTATGAAAGGTAAATTCTATGTAAACGGCAAGTTTGTCGAACCTGCTCCGTATGTTCCTACCAAGGAAGATAAGATTAATGCGATTAAATCTGAATACGAGCCTCGCTTCAAATCCTTAGAAGAGGCTCAGCGCAGATTGTTATTAATGGGCAAACCTACTACGGCTATTAGCGCACAATATATTAAATTAAATGACGAAATGGTAACACGTATTAAGGAGGTGCGATAATATGCCTAAATTTATCGGAGAAAGTAAAGTACCGGTTATGGAATTCTGTGAGTACTGCTGGGAAGTACTTAACGAAGACGGTACTTGCCCAACTGAGGGCTGTGTTCATAACGAATTAATGGACGAGGAGCACAAAGATGAAACTACCGGTTCTACACAACCTTGATGCAATCAAAGGGGAAGTGATTTCTCTAAATATTGGGTATAACAATCTTGTTGAAGAGGCAAATCTCTTTGCTTGTGTTCGTAAGTGTCCATACGACGAAGAATATAAAGTGAAGTTTAGTATCGACGTCTCTACTGATGCTTTGAAAGATGATGAAGCTTGTAAAATCACTCTTTCTTTAGATACAAATACGCTCGAAGCTGGTAAATACCAATGGGATTTATTCTTATGGAACGGCGACCGTCCTATTAAATGCCTTGTTAAGGGTCAAGTTAATGTAATTGAAGGTATCAGTAATAGGGGGAAATGATATGAGCGAAGAAAACGTGTATTTGAAACCTTCTCCTGTTGATAGCATCCGCATCAAAGACAGTGTTGAAAATATTAAAGTCAAAGACAATATGCAGCTTGTTAAGTTACAAGGCCCTAAAGGCGACCCTGGTCTTAAAGGTGAACCTGGTAAAGACGGAAAGCCTTTTACTTATGATATGTTCACCGCTGAGCAATTAGCATCACTTAAAGGCCCTAAAGGTGATGTAGACAGCGGCACTTAATAACTATTATGTATCTAAACTCTTTGCAGAAAATACATATGCGACTAAAGCTAGTCTAAGCGACTATATGAAGACAGCGGCAGCTAGTATCACTTTTGTATCTAGAATTTTTGCAGATAATAACTATGCTGCTAAGTCTACATTAAATAGCTACATGACGACAGCAGCGGCTAATAACGCCTTTGTATCTAGAGTTTTTGCAGATAATATGTATTCTAAGAAAACTGATCTTAATAGTTATATGACGACAGCGGCGATTAAGGATACTTTTGTATCTAGAGTCTATGCAGATAATAATTATGCTGCTAAGGCTAATTTAAATGGCTATGTAAAGAAATCTGAAATAAGTCAGTATACATCAAGGATACCTGCAGAAACTGCATATCGTACCTTGTTAAGCGGAAATGTATGGTGCGAGAGTGCTAACGTTGATGATGTACTTACTGCTTTAATTGGCAATATGGGTAAGCCATTTCCTCGGACTGAATTTAAGCCATTGACTATTCCAAGCGTAACCAAAGGTCAACAGGTGGTAACAGTAACAGGTGAACCTCATTACAGTGTTAAGGTAGTTGGTAACGACACACCTTTCACGCTAGACAGTACTGGAGCTTGCACTATTACAATTCCACCTCTAGGCGAAGATGATATAAAACTCACTTATCACAATTTCACAGGTGCAAAAGTTGCAGAATACAAAATTGCTGGTGTTCAAACTGATGCAGTTGCTGATGAAGAATATACCGAAAATGGCATTGTATACAAACGCTATGGGGATATCTTGAAAATGAATATTTCAAATAATACAGTTAGAGGCAATTTCAAAGATAACCCTAAGAGTTGGAATGTTACGAAAAAGGTAATTTATGCCAATAGACCAGCAACGCTTAATTTAGGTGATAACTATAACTCATATGGCCCTTACTTTGTAGAAACTCCTGAAAACGTAACGTTTAAAGGGGATAATAACAATATGCGGCTAACCATAGCTACATCAACACAGGTATCCGAAACGCTGGCCTTTGATATGAATACCATTGAATGGGATGCGGCTAACCATAGCTACATCAACACAGGTATCCGAAACGCTGACCATTTATAATTAATCAAACCACAGGGAGAACACATGCAAGAATTAACTGATTTTACGGAAACAGAGTAAGGGGGTGCATATCTCATCTGGACATGGCAGTTTCAATTAGATGATATTTTAACTACGCTTACGATCGTAGGTGTAGTTGCGGGGGCGGGGTACAGACTACTGATTATCCCGCTACTCGAAAAACTGGACCTTCAAAGGATGCAAGATAATTTGATGTTTCAGGAGAAAATGGGCGTGCTTACCGACACTTTGAAAGATTTGAAAGATGAAATTAAACTTTCACGAGAACAACGCACCAAGGCCTACACAGAACATGTGAAGCTAACCTCTCGGGTCGACGGCATCGAAGCTCGTGTTGATGATATTAAGGAGGAGTTACATGAACATACCACCAAATCTCATCAATACAGTTAAAAAATCATATCAATCTGTTAGGGTGGCAAACTTTCACCCTACAGGTATATTAGCCACAAGGGCACTAGTATTTATTATGCTAGTGCCTATTTTATTGGTGGTCACTCAATATGTTATGTCCTTTATTAGCGGGTACGTGTCAGACGAAGCAAACAAGCTGATTAATGTAGGCATTAATATTATTGACCACATATTCATACCTAGTGTCTTAACAGCCATCGTAGGCTTCTTAGGACTTTGGGTAGACAGAAATAATAATGGTATTCCCGATAGATTAGAAGAGGAGGATAAACGATGAAAGTATTTATTAATCCTGGCCACGATATTAATTTAGATAGTGGCGCAGTCAATCCTGTATATGGTACTCGTGAATGTGATGTGGCCCGTGATGCGGGCAAAATGTTGGCACGGTATTTAGAGACTGCAGGATGTGAAGTTCGTACTCTACAAGATGACGATTTAGGTCTTGTATGTTCTGAATCTGATTCTTGGGGCGCTGATATATTCGTGTCACTCCACTGTAATGCGTTTAACACAGAAGCCCGTGGCACTGAAACACTTTACAAGTCCTTCAATGGGCAACGATTGGCCAACGACATTCAAAGTCAAATCATCCGCAGCATTAATACAGTAGACCGGGGCGTTAAGAAACGTGATGACCTTTGGGTGCTAAATGGTACAGATGCAACAGCTGTATTAGTTGAAATGGCCTTCATCGATAACGAAGAAGATCATGCACTGCTGACTAATGATTTAGATACTATCGTTCGCGCCATTGCTAGGGGAATTACGGACTACGCAGGAGGGATGTAATGTATGACAAAATCAAAGTATTATTTGATAACTCTACTTACCGCTATGTTATTATCGGTTGTATTGGCATCATCCTCATCCTTTGCGCAGGATACATCCTTTACCAACCAAGCGGAGCAGACTATCAGCGTACCATTAACGCAGTGGAACGAGCTCAAGAAAAACAACGAGAAAGCCTTGAGCTCAATCGAAGCATCCAGTATTCCATTGAGCGAAGCTCAGAGCTTAGTCATGAAGCAAAAGACCGAGTTGACCGAAGCACACAATACAATCAACAAATTGGAAAACGAATTGATGCAAGCCAAGCTTCAATCAATGAAGCAAGAAGTTACCTTAAACGAAATGCAGAACTCTTTGACCGAATTGAAAGGGCAAATAGAGAACGACAAGAAAACCATTAAACGCTTGCGGATGCAACGAAATGTATCACAAGTGTTAAGTGGTGGCGCAATTATAGGGGTAGCGTTCAAACATTAAGGAAGTGATCCATACATCTCCATAGCGTGTAATGGTGGATACACGCAACTATAATAAAAGAGCCTACTAACCTAGATTAAATCTACGTTGGTAGGCTCTATTTTTATTTGTAAAATTAATAAAAAACTATTGCTTATAACACGGAAACGTGTTATAATATAGACATAGGGAAGGAGGTGAAGCCGTTGAAGAAGTTAAGGAAGATAATAAAAAAGTGGCTACCGCTAATAACAGCACTTATCCAACTAGCAATCGCGATAAAACAGTTATTAAATCAGTAACCACAGGGGCTCGAAAGAGCCCC